>Ga0302186_10000446_pt1 | contig 36866 bp, 16 predicted proteins | sample II_Bog_E1_2_FD_198782 | JGI IMG/M metagenome (GOLD analysis project Ga0302186, IMG submission 198782) | Peat permafrost microbial communities from Stordalen Mire near Abisko, Sweden - II_Bog_E1_1 | ecosystem: Environmental > Terrestrial > Soil > Wetlands > Peat | place: Sweden: Abisko... | reverse complement strand
TTTATCAACATTAATAAATATCAATCATAAATTATCAACAAGATAAGGTTTATTTCGAATTAATTTTAAAACATTCTATCCAATTAATCATGAACATCTATTTCAGTTTTAATTTTTTTATTAAATATATATTGGATCGAATGGCAGGAAAAAAGAGATTTGAGGAACTCATGAAAGATTCCAAAAAAATGAAAAAACTCATGGAGGAAGCATTCAGGAAAGTTGATATTGACGGCAGCGGATTTTTGGAAAGAGGCTAGTTTGAACAAGTTTTAGTACAGATTGCCAAGGAAATCGGAGTGGATAACCCCACCAGGGAAGAGGTGGATGACATTCTCGATGAAATCGACGAAAATGGAGATAACAGAATTTCAAGGGACGAGTTCAGTGAATTAATCGAAAAAGTTTTCCAGATGATTGGTAATGAGGACATCTGAAAATGATCTAAATAAATGATTTTGCAAATCGCAATTTACAGAGATAATTGATGATCAGTTATCATGGCTCTTTTACTGTCTTTGGCGAGGCGCACGTATGATAAAACTTAGTACAAAAAGCGCAAGAAATAAGATAGATCCATAGTAGTGAATATCACCGTAGAAGGCTACTGCATCTTACCACTCAAGCACAACAATGAACATCCCAATGTAGTTCATCAAAGTGGCAGATACTATCCATGTTAAAAATGTGAATATCCATGAATTGGTTAGTTTTGATGGCAAAAGAAGTGTCCATTTATAGGCCCATTTTGTCAAATAAAGAAGAATTCCCCACTGTAAGAATCCTATATTCACAAAAAGATTACCCAAATAATATGTTAGATATATGCCATGCCAAAAAGCTGAAACGATAAAAGTTCCAAAGAATGCTCCATTTGGACCTAATTTTTTTATTAAGGATGCGTAAACTAAGTTTTTTAACCACTGTTGCACACTTGAATTCCAATACTCAGTTTTATTTTTGGGATTGGGCTCGACTTCAAAGTACAAACTTCCAGTAGTGACTTAATTATATTCTCCTGAAGGGCTAAGACTAAGACCAGATAAGTTAGTGGCAGTTTGAGCTAAATACCAAGCTGAATAAAACTTAGCCCGATATAAAAATCCAACTATATTGAGAATGCCTATTTTTTGCCAGAAGCTCAAACTCAAGTAAAATTAATTTTATAACACCCATCGAGGATGAAAAATAGGCATTGTATAAAGAGTCAGTGCAATAAGGGGAACAGCAAAGAGCATTGGAGCTAAAGCAAATGATTTGGTTGTCTTTTCTATTTCTTTTCGTTTATCCTCGATAAAATTTAAATAATTTTAAAAGGAAAATATTGGACCAGCTAAAAGTCCAGGAAAATATAAATTATATCCGAGATAATCCCAAAAGGAATATTTAGATTCAAGCCCTGCATCTTATGCCCATTTGCCGAAGTAAGTAATTTTAGTCACAAGTAGCATAATAAAAACAGAGCAATCAACTTACCAGACATTGTAAAAAAATCTATCTTATGGAAAATGTACATAAATCGATAGGTGTGAACAAATAACAGAAGGAAAAAAGAACAGATGACTGCTATTAAAAAATGATTCTTGAAAATTTTCATTAATATATAGGGAATTGTCATTCCTCCAAAGACTAAGAGAGACCATTCTTCAAGAATAAAGATAAGTAATAAGGTTCCCAAAATAATACTGAGCGTGTTTCTACTGAATCTTCCTCTAACTAAACGAAATATGGGACCTATATAAGACCATTATTACTCAACAATAAGCTTACAGCCAGCGCAATAACAGTTTTAAGAATATCGATGCGGACTCCTACTGAATATGACCAGCTTTATATTGACTCAAGCAGTTCCATTAACTCTGTAATTATGAGAATAATAATAGTATTGTAACAAATTAAACAAAGGGCTCGCTTTTATAAGGAAATTCGATAAATGATTAGCAAATTAATCAAAGAGTTCCTTTAATAAATTTTAAAGCAAAACTACTTCCTTAGGCTATTTTTTTTAATCTTTTATCATTACAAATATATTAAAAAGATATAGAGAATGAATAGTCAATTTGAAAGACTGTAGTATCTTTAAACTGATTAGATATGTTGCTTTCTAATTTAGTCTGGAAGGCCTTTCATTATCCATGGTGATAGCATGGCCTTTGAAGGTATAATCCGATTATTTGGATCCCAAACTAAAAAATGTTTGATAAATTAAATAAAATCAGCATCCCCACAAGATTAGAATATTTTTTCAAGAGAGGTTGAATTAGCCTTTCTAAGTTTTCCTTTGCTGCAAAATTTATTCTTAACACCTTTTTCATCAAAAAATTTATAAGATCTGGATCCTTGTTAAATGATCGAGATTGGCGGCTCTCCTAAAACTTATATGAACCTGAGAACTTGTTCGTGTTCATTTTCACCAGGGAAGATAGGATGCCCCATAAAAAGTTAGCATATCACACATCCCAAAGACCAGATATCGATTGCAGGAGTATAATGAATTCCAAGGATAACTTAAGGAGCTCGGTAATACCTGCTTTGAATATAGGTGTATATTTGTTAATGTTCATAACAACCAGATCCAACATCAATAACTTTAATGCCTGTTCGATTCTCTTGTTTCAAAAGTATGTTCTACGGCTTTAAATCACAGTGGATGATGTTATGTTTTTTGAGAAAGAGTAAACTATGCAAGACTTGAAGAGTTATTTTTCTGATATAGTCTAGTTTTAATCCGCGAAACTTTGACTGTCTTAATATTTAGTATAAATTTGCTTGTAGCAGTTAAAACACCAAACAGGCATGACCTCTAAAGAAAAATCCATGCTTTAGTTGGACTATATTTGATCGGAATTTAGGATCCTGTAGAATAACAGTTTACAATATTTTTATCTACACTTTTGCTTGACGATTAAATTTAGGTTAGTTACGGATTATTTTTATGGCAATTATTTCTTATTTCTTATGGTCAAAAGCTTTAAAAACTTGTCCAAATGATCCTTCTCCAAGTCCGCTGATAATCTAGTAGCGATATGCGATAGAATCGCCCACAGTAACTTTGGCTTCGCAAGTACTGCTAGTAAAATCTCTGATGGAATTAATTCTCCTTTGGCCTATAAAATATATTTCATATTTTGCGATTTCTTCTCTTTAAAATTGTGTCAAATAAGAATACTTCTCTTCATTGTGAGTCAACCTCGCTTAAACAGTTTAGCTGCGTTGCATTATTGTTTTCTTCTTCTCTGGCGTTTTAAAAAGTTATATGGTTTTCTGCTGATATTTTTCTGTGTGCATGCGTATTGACTTGAATCTATTTTTCTTTTCAGGTGTTTCCGAATCAGCCTATTTCAGTTTTCTGACATGAAATTTACGGGTATAAGGATTAAAAATGGTTTTCTTCTCGATGAAGCTATCTTTTTTTTCAGACGAGTTGTATTCTTTTCCCCTCTTCGCTTATTATACTGAATTTTAAAGGCTGTGAGCAATAGTTTGAAGAGTTGTTAGTCTTTTTGGCCTCATCAAATTTTATTAACTCAAAAATAAATCATATGAAAGAATAACAAAAGTCGTCGATAGGACTTAAAATATAATTTAATTTAAATATTTTAATTTTATCAGATGTTGCTTAGATTAAACATACAAAAGTAATCATCATCAAGGTCAACTCAATAATATCTTTTACGTAATTTTTTGTGGATAATAACCATCTAATCATGTAGGATACTAACTGATTTAAATAACCTCATCATTTATTACTTCATTTCATTGATGTGATATACTTTGTTGAGATAGTCTCTGTCGATTAACCCAGAAATCAATTAATTTTATGAATAAATTCCTTTTGTTATTGTCATGGACTACAATATAAATAGTCTAAATTTATGAATTAAATGCTTCCAATTGCCGATTTTATAGGTTTTGTCGCATTTTGCCAGCACTTCCTCTTGAATCTTCCTCAGTAATTCATATAATATATTACCTATCAATTTGACATTGATAAAAAGTGTTGATCTGTCTATATTCCCATCAATATTAAATTTCAAATGATTGGGACAAAGGAGTATATTGAATACTATAATATTCATAAACATGAAACTGATTATTGCTGATTTTTATAGATATTTATCCGATCTGATATAACCTTCCACACTCGAGAGGCACATAGTATTTAATTCTTATTTTGTGTGAATTTTCCACCCACAACTATAGCTTCCATTCATACAGATATGATAAATAAGTTCGACAACATATCTATTTTCAATCATTTCTTTGATGGATCGAGTGATATCCTCGATGGCATTTTCCACAAGATTAATAACAAGAATCTTCTTTTTTTACTTTAATTAAGGGCTATCCTTCTCAGTAAAATTCAGATTGATATCATAGTTATAGGCTATAATTGCTTTAAATTTACCGAATCCTTGAATAAAAAACTTCTTCAATTGGAGAAGTTGTTAACCTATTTAAAAGTGTGATAGCCTCATCACATACCTTTGCTTCATTTATTTCATACGTTTCCAATATCTTTGAAGGTAGATTGTAAATAATATTGAATTAAAAACTTTATGTATTTTGCGTTGAATTATAGTTCTATTTACTTTGGTTTTATTACTATATGTATCGAGGACCTGCTTTTTTATCTTTCCAATTTGGATGTGATGAGCTTCTATGCTGAATTTTCTTTATCGAGATTCAACTTTAGTTTAGATGGGTAAAGTATATGTTCGAGTAATTGTAGGCTATTATTAATTTTATTAATCAGTAGTAATATTTGCTTTTTTGGGAGGTTATGATTCTGTCAGATGTTTCCTAAGATGCCTTCGAGGGAGAAGAGGAGTGTAAATGGCGACTGACTTGAGAAAATCTTCTGGGATTTAATTTAATTTTTGATTTGGATTTTAATGGCTAAATTTGCTGAGGTGTTGGATCTCATAATAAAAGTTGTGAAATTTATATCTTTTCTTCTTTGCTTCCACTTTATTATTATCGGCACTTTCTGTTTTATGAATATTTCCGGAATTATATTTTGGTCTTTTCTGGTAGTTTATTATTTTATTGTTTCTTTAAATTGTGTAAAGAGACAGTGATGACTTTTTTTATGATTTTGTCTTTTCGGAGTGGTTATGGAATTTATGGCTTTGAGATATGCTTGAAGCTATCATCGGAAGTTTTTCCTCTGAGTGTCTTGACTCAGAAACTGATGATAGCCCTTGTTGATTAAAGGGAAGTTTATAAGGTGGCCTCAACTCGAAGCAATTCATATAAAATTATTATCTTTATTAAGTTTTCTATATATTTATAGTTATTAAAATTTGCAAAGAACTTGTGCATTAGTAAATTAAGGATTTTTGCTCGTCTAAAACAGATTAAATTTGATTTTTTCTTAAAATAAAGAGAGTTTTAACATCAGCCTAAATATATAAAATTGTAAGGGCTTGTCAATTATATCAATAAATCATGAATTCTTTTATGAATCATAACCATCAGTCGATATTTGAAGAGTGTTTTTGAAGAAATGTTTCGCAATTTTATATTTCTTTGTAGTTAAATTCAATTTGCTTTGCTCCTTAAAAGTATATCTGTTGAAGATTGAGGACTATTCAGTTACCATTTTATTGTTTCCATTATAATGAGTGATTAAATGTATTTTGCTCTGGCTGATATTAGTTTCCTTATTTAATTCGATATAATCATCCAAATAATAATTGTCACTCGTAATTCTATTGATTTTTTTATCTTGGTGTCTACTTCCAGATTAACTCAAATTTAAATAGTCTCTGGAAACAATACGTTATTTTCGCTTTAGATATCGTTTTAAGAATATTTCGCTTGTTGAGGATTTTGCCTTATTAAGTATACTTGCTGATTAAGACTTTTATTTTTATTTTAGTTATGAGCTTTCGTTTACTTATTTGGATGGATTGGTTGGTATTTACGCCCATTTTTAAAAACAACCAAGTTAGTGAAAGTTACCTTGATAAGAGCGATTCAGAGATATAAAATGAAGTGGAACTGTCTTATTCTCAATTTTAAGTACATCCTTCTTCTTTGATCTGTGTGGATGCAACAGAAGTATTTTATTGATTTTGTTTTATTCCGAAAAATAAAGGGAGATTTTAGGTTTCATTATGAATAATCTGCTGATGAGTTTGACGATTAAATATCAAAAATAAATTATTGAAATGTGATATTCTAAAATATTGCAATATTCATCTAATTAATGATATTGAGGTCCAGAATAAAAGAACGTTATAATTCAAATGAGTCAATAGTAAATTAATAGGATACTTAACTCTGATTTGTCAGACATTGACAAAACTGTTACTCATAAAATCAGTTCAATTGAACAAATTACGGGGCATCTCAATGAAAAAACCAATTTTTTAGCACAGTTTCAGCTTATGTTAGAACAAGAGCTATCAAGCATGAAATAATAAAAGCCTTCAGAATATATACCACCTTTAGCTAAAGGATAATCAAACAATAGTTAATTAAAAGAGATAACAAAAATCACAACGAAGGGCTCAATCTTTGAAGATGCTTCGTTGTTGTAGCTAAAAGATAATAAAATACTCACTGAAAGAGTTCAAATGAAAAATAATGAAAAGTAAAACATAAGAAAGGACTAAAAATATAGGTCAATCAAAGACTACGTGAAATAAATTAGGAAATTAAATATGAAGGTCTGTTAAATAAAAGAGTTGATGAGATTTATCAAGAAAGATATAAAAGAAAAGATTAATTTGGAGTACCACCATGTCTTTGCTTTCGCTAAAGAATAATTTGAACAATGCTTTAGTCAATTAAAACAGAATCATATTGAAGAGTTGCAAAAAATGCTAAAAATAAATCATTAGCTAAATCAAAAAATATCTTAGATGAATGAATAAAACTCACGTTTAAAGTAATAACTTAAAAGTACAAAAAATAAATAGCAAAGGATATAAGAGTCCTTGAAATAAATCTCTTCAGGCATATCTAAAACATTGTTTAGTGTACCTTTAAAATTGTAAAAAAGAATAGATACATCAAGGCATCCAAGTACATCTCGATAAAAAATACAAAAAATAAATCACTATGAAAACATTTGTAAATCAATTTGCTATAATTATCCTTGTGTTGATTAAGATCAATACTTAACCTCCCGATAACTAGAAGAACAATAGATGATTTGCTTACCCAATATTAATGTTCTTTCTGTTGGAATACCACCTGTCAAAAACGGGTTTGGTGTGTTAAAAGCAGGTGCGCAAATTATCTACCGAGGCATGTGGAAAAATGGTAAATTTGATGGTAAGGGAAAGTTGTCTTGGTAATCATATTCATACGAGGGCGATTTTGTTCAAGGGTGTTTTTAAGGGTATGGAAAATTATAAATTGAATTAAGGAGAATCTTTTGGGGCCAATTTATTGGACAAAAAGCATAAGGTTAGGGAACGTTGGAACAAGATGGAATTCGGATTGCTGGCTTTTGGAAATAGAATCGACTTATTCAAAGATATTGATATATTTTTAATAATATATTCTTTATCTGTTTTATTTGATAGGCAAACTGCATAAATTATTGTATAATTTAACCCTTTATAATAGCAATGATTTGGTTGAATACAATCAGATAATGGGATAGTTTTGAATTTGGGATAGGTTAGACCAAAACGATGTAAACCACTGCATGATCTTTGGAATTGGTTGTTTATCTGTTTAAAGCCAGCCAATATACTATTAAAAAAGACCATCAAAAGTATTCGATTTTGAATATTTTGAATATTTCTTATAGTTATCTATATTTTCCTCTCCAAGTAAGTTTCCCAAATAACTAACAATAATTTGCTATCTTTATTCAGCGGTTTCATATTTCAGTTTTTAAGCTTAATGGTGAACAGGAGACAGGTTAGAAGCATTAATTGCTTTAACTCTTTCATATTCAAGAGTAATCTTCAAAGGATTTTGATTTTTAAATCTTATTTTAAGCAAGGGATGATTGTGCCCTTTAATTTATTAACATTTTTCACATAAATCAAAGTCAGGACATACCCCACATCTATATCTTATCCCTAAAATTGGTTATATTGTGCAGATACTGCATCTAGCATTGTGCATTTCCACATCATGACCCATCTATTTTTATTCCTTTTATATTTTGGCTTCTTATTGTCTAATTTCATCTAATATCACATTATCAGGTTAAAATTATATTTTTCCCTATTTTTAAGTTTCATTGATGTGACTACCTGTGTCTTAAGCATTATCATGCACACTCTTATCAAGAGTTGAGCTCTCTATTTCACTGTATTTTATGTAAATCTTGGGCTTGTTATTGCAATTTTCTAAATAATTTTTCAGATCGATGTCGGTGTCTAAAATAATCTGATCTCCTTCCTCATCGGTGTAATAAATAAAATAATTCCTGGTGGGCTGGAAGGTTTTTTTAATAAATTGATAAATGCCATGAAGAGTAGGTGTGTTCTTCTCGCTGAGTACCCGAATTTGGCTATCTAGTACAATCTTTATAAGCATATTAAATTAATTATATTGAAAGAGTTTATAAATATAGCTTAAAATTGATTAGTATTGAGGTTTGTATAAATGTGGAAGAGAATTAACACAATAAGTAATACTTCAGATTCTTTTTAAGTTAAATAAATTTTAAGGATTAGTTTTTTAGTTGCTGGTTTAATCTTCTTCAGATAAATTTCCCAAATATATTTATAGGAAAGTTCATTGTTATTGCATTTAATACTATTGATAATACTATTATTGTAACGTATAAATCTTCATGAATAACGAACAAAAAGATTAGAATTTCAGTTACTATCATGAATACTGTAGACTTTTTCTAGCCAATACCGTCTTACTGACACAGATGAGAGAGCTTTTTAATGAGAGGAATGATCTCACCACGCGCTTCGCAAAACTGGAGAAGAAAGGGTCAGAGATATAACAAGGGGAAAGAAATGAAGAGGAAAGGAAAAAAAGATTTAGAAGAACTGCCAATCAAATTGAGAAGCATTATCGCTGCCCGGAGTAGACCTGTCAGCGATCATACGGTTCCTAAGGATCTCTACATCAACATATAAAATTAAAGCATCATTAGTTGTATATGGAATTAGGCATCGGTAGTAACAATCTCTGCGAGAGCAACGTGAACTCATAATTAAATATTCTGTGAGTTGATAATTGTGCAGATCTATAATGAAACCTTTTCCCTATTTTATACTATCAAATTCTTTGGTTGAATAATATTAGCCATTACCTGATCATCAGTTCAATTTATAATATAAAAACTATACCATGCTTCCTTCTTGTTCTGATGAGCCGAGCAGTGTCGTTTCTAATCGAAGAAATCACATTAAAAAGCAGATTCGGAGACAGGAAATATAAAACTATTTCGACGAAAGACGAAAGGAGTTACTAAGAAATAGTGAAGTGGACAGCAAATAAATGATGCAAAAATTGAAAAGCAATGAGTAGAAATAGTAGTTTCTTTCAAATGTTATGAAAATGCTCGAGTAATAACCAAGTCAAAATTGGAGGGCAGTCATAAAGTAACTCAGATTATCGCTTTCTTGCTTTGATGGCAATTTTTAAGTTTGGATTAATTTCAGGATTGTTGATAAACTTGCTTCAATCATGCATGAAAGATACGTTGAACTTGATTTGCAGGAAGAAGTTGCCGGTTTGTTTGCTGAAATGATCAACTTCACGACTGTCAAGAAAAACAACTCTTACTTTATGGCTATACCTGTTGTGCAAGATGTCATCATACTATTAAGAAATAATCATATCCCAGCATCAAAGAGGGGACCTTTCTTCCATTTTCTAGCCAATTTATGCCTTCTATCTTATCAGATTAGAAATTTTATCATCGAGCAAGGAGCAGGTGAACTTCTAATAGAATATGGATCCATTTTGTTATCGCAATTAGAATTAATGGAAGAAAATTTCCTGTATAACTACTCTGGGTACTGTTCACAATTCTTAAATATTTTTCGAATAAAAGATAATAACCATCTTCCAGATTTTTCCTTTGTAAACATTATCTGATATAGGCTGCCTCGTTAACTCCAGTCATCATAGGCGTTCTGGCTACTAAAAAGAGCCAAAGACTCTCAAAGGTCAGTCTAACCTGTCTTTAACTCATTTTAAAAGGAAAAAAAGTAATTATCTAAGCAAAGTTTATGAGTAATGATAGTCTTATCAATATTCTTTTTGATCTAACTTAAACGTGCGATTGGTCAATCAAAGCAAAAGCTCTTAATGTTATAAATATACTGATAAGTTCATCTCAAGATTATAGCTGGATTAATAAGATATGGGCTAAGGATCTTATAGGACTATTATATACTCTTAACAACAATACAAATGCAACTTCAATGGTTCGACAGCTCTCAGTCAACATTTTTACAAATTTTATTACTTCAACAGCAATGGCTGAAGCCTTTATTACCCATCCAATCTTCGAATTGATTATTTCATATCTAATCAAATCATCCGACGTAGCAATGCCATTAGATAGAACATCAGATAATAAGCATATTTTTGTCTCCAATCTGTCTTTACTGAGCTAACAGCAAAATCCATCGATCTGATAATAAAAAAATATCCACTTCTGAATACCCTAACGACTCAAATTAAAGACTGGAAAATCAATCGTCCGCAAATTGTGATTAAATCACTGTAGATAATCGAAAAATATATTTAAATCAGTCAATCCCCTTAGAGTTAATTCAATAAAGCAGTAGATATCTTATAAAGGGTTTATCGATTTTCAAATCTGCTTGAAGACCTGGCGCACAATAAGAATCCTTAAATTGTATCCAAGGCGGAGTCACTGATAGATGTCGTGTCCCAGTGTGTAAGTGAATGATAATTCATCAGATAATTCACGAATACCTTTATAATTACTTTTTAAATTAAGATGAATAATTTGGTCAGAACTGAATCAATCATCATCGACGATGATTAAGAGGGAGAGATGTTGCAAGAACGAAAGTATCAAACACATGTTTTTGGAAGCGATTTCAATGTTAAATCTTCGTTGCAGTCTCCTTCAAATACAAAAAAGATGGCAAAGAGTTTATATCAACAAAAGTTTGAGAGTCAACTGAAGAAAAATATTAAGATAGAGGACAAGGGAGTCAATTACGGATCAAAAGTAAAATAAAAAAATTCAAGGATATCGAAGTCAAATTAACACATTCATCGATTAATGAAAATTGATTGCTCGAGCGGACCGGCAAATATTCTTCCGAATATGTCAACTCTTACGAATAGTCAGATTCTTAATCAGTCCAAGAATGTTTAAGAGGACAGGCATGAACAAAAGAAATAGGATATCGATGATGATTAAATGAAAAGCAAATAGAAAGAAAGAATGAAATAAAGGGCATTTACTGTAGTCTTAGTTGTAATCTTGCTGGGTCTGCTCATGGATAATGCATTGAGGTAACCTCTTCTTCTTCCATCTGAAGTTAAATTCTGAACTGCTAAGCTGAATGATTATATTTGATTATTGGATAAGCTAATTAATAATATACATCATTTCAATTGAAAATCTTTGCCTCTATGAATTTTTAAAACTTGTCTTGTACTGCAAGAAACGTGCTCCATAACTGTGGATTAATATCTTTTGCCTTGGAAGTAATCATAAGCGAAATTGATATTTTTGTTTAGGATCGGATATCAGTTCGATTTTAGATTTGACTTAGAAAATTTTAAACTGAATTGACTTTGCGGTAATTGATCATGATTTATTAACCATAGATTTGAATTATCTCTTAAAACTATTCATCTTGATGGTGTTCAGGTTCGCCTTGAGTGGAGGGTAAGTATGAACGTTTTTTTTAGTCACCAGGAGAATCAAAATTTGTAATGTATTTGTGCTTTTCTTGTTGTGAATTGGTAATTGGGCTCATAGATATTTTACTGAATTCTACGCTTTGTGGTGTGCTTGATGTTAGAATAAGAGTGTGGGTGACATGGGTTCGGCAGTTCATAAAATGAATGAAGATATATTATAAAAAGAAGAATCTACTCATTTAATAAGCATCTAAAATTGGTTTGAGTATTTAAATTTGCTATAAGGAAAGGATACGTAGTATAATAGGAAGTTGATTATAATTGTGATTAATTTCAAATTACTTGGATTACAATTATATACAGACTAACCACCAACTCAATACAACTCATAAATATGATTCTAACAAGAGTAATCCAGATCAATAAAAGGAAATGAGATATATTATCGTTAATTTAAAGTGTCAAATGAATTTATTATACTAATATAAATTATGAATAAAAAATATTGTCTGGCGAGTGATAGGATCAAAATACGATCATAAATAAAACAGCTTATCACTAAATATAAACACATGACCAAGCATTGCGAAGAAAATGATCAAGTAGGGCCATAAAAACAAAAGGAGATATTTTAGATTATTAATTGCATCGGAATGAAATATGCAAAAGATGGCTATCTCTAATAGGCTGAGTCATGGCTTACAAAAGCAGAACCAGCAACCAAACTATTTCCAAAATTAAAAATTATTCTTCATAGCAATTTGGCTTGCATTTATAAGAAGAAGCCTGACTTCGAAAAGGCGCTTGAACATATACATTAAGCGGAAAGAACCACTCAAGCCTTGAGACTTTTGCATCATGAAAACTTTCAATATGATAGTCTTTTAATCGATTGCTGGTTAAATTTAACTGCTCTTTTATCCTCTCAAAAAAAGCACGAAGAAGCTCTCAGTACTGTAAGAGGGGCTCTAGCCTTAATCAATTTTGAAAAAGGCTAGGAGTCTTTAAAGTGTAACCAACAGCATTTAATAGGAAAATACAACTAAGCCGTAGAGTTAGAGTATTTAGGACGATTAAAGTAAGCTTATGGTTGTATCGAATAAGCAAAAAGATTCATGAACATCCACAAAATATATGGTCACTTTCTGTAAAAGTCATTTTCCCAGCTTCACCAATAGCTACGAAAAAAACTATTGTCATAAGCGGTAAATAATCGCAAGACATTGAATATCCAGGTCTCTGACAATTAAGGGAAATCATCATTAAAAAACATTTTGAAAACAGAGAATAAATAAAGTGAACTAATAGGGTATAAAACTGAGAGAAGTTCAATAAAACCAAATGCATATTACTCCCAAAAATACAATTCAATCGATAAAATTAACAATACAATTTCAAATTAAAATAGTTATAATAAGACTATCATCAAAATATCCTTTACACCAGTTACAGCTCGAGGAATCATGCAGGAGATTAAAAACAAGTGAGTCTTTTGATATTTATCTTTCATGATAGCAATTTAAAATATTTATCCAAAGTCCATGATATTGTTTTGTTACACAGGGTAAGAAAAGATCATTGATCAATTTGGAGAGTTCTATAATTTATATCGTGTTTTTAGAGTTTGAAGTCTGCAATTGCTTGAAGATATATTATTGGAAAATAATAATAATGACTTCTAATGGATAATCATCGACCACCTTGATCAATTAAGATAGGAATATCAACGAAAAACCTTCCTCTTTACCATCAGCCCTTTTCGAAAAGAACATGATTGGCACAATCGATGTGGGCAAGTAGGGTGTATCTGCCTTTCCTCCTCATCTTCAACCTTTTTATCTGCTTATACCTCTCTGTCTCTGGCTATCTTTCAAGCAACCTCACATTATTTACTTTCTGTGCTGTTGTAATTGTTGCTTAATTCAGGTGTTTTTCAATATTTTAAATTCTGTGAACTCACAGGAGAAATCTTCGACGCAAGCATTGAGTTATTTCTTCTGGTGATATGCATATTGCTCGACATTTTAGCTCGATATAACACCTACGAACAATATGCCTAAAACTCTAGCTAAGAAAGTGCATCTTACTATTCTGTTTGGAATCGAGCATTAAAGTCTTGGTAGGAGGTTGAGTTCAGTTAGCTTAAAACAGGGCAGATAATCAAAGTTGACAAGTATCTGTAGAGCAATCGTAAGCTAAATCCTGTTAATTTGTTGCCCATTGCATTTGCATCTGCCAGCAAGTAGTCTTATAATAATTTAGTCACATTCTTGTTAATACCACTAGGATAGATAAACGATAGGAGTATCGTAAGATCAAAATCATAAAACCACTGAGAAGATTGATAAGTAAAACAGATGGTAATTAAATCTAATTGAGCGATAGGTTGTTTACTGTTTAACTCAACTATCGTTTTAGAAGTAATCTGGGGTCTACCTTTTAAGCTGAGTTTTCAATGACAGGGTAAGAGGATAGTAGGGTGATGATATCAAATGCAGATATCATTCCAAGGGGTATTCCAATATCAACTGAGGAGTATGTGATCGGTATAATTTTAATGTATACTGATCACTTTCAAATAAAAAGCATGTCCAATGTCTATATAAAGACTAACCAAATCAACGACATTCTCGCTAATTATTTACTGTGTACAGTCGTCTTAAACATATTTCTAATGATTCTTTTGTTCGCAACCAATCTTATTCTCACTGAGTAAATTTATCTTCTAATTAGAGTCACTACTATGTTCGATTCCTCCCAGCAGCTTGGATAATACAGTTACTGCTTTCTGTTGAACTTAGCAGCTAGTTTGTGGTATTAATAATTTAACTCAGCAATACTGTGTATATTGCCATGTATCTAATGATTCACATCCACCGGATGATTGATACAAGGGTATTGGACAAGCAATACAAAATGGTAATGAAAAATAGAATCAAATCAATTGATGAATTAGCGCAAACTAATACCCTCATTATGGACGATTATTTCTTTCTAGAACTTCCCTTCAACTAAGAAGATTTTCAGTACACTATCAATCCAGCGGCCTCTCTCAATGAAGAGCATCTTTCCCTGATTCTAAAAGTAATTGATGAATCCCCAATGCTGAAATAACACATGTTTGGCCATACAAGACCAATAACAAAATACTTCCGATTTAAAAAGATTGCTCACAAAGGCAGGAGTAAGATAAAAATATTTAAGGAGCGGCTCGTGGATTAAAATTGTGTGGAGATAACGATAATAATCATCTTAAACTAGGAAGAAAATAAGTATCTACTCAGGTTCAATGATCAACCTGTCATTTCCACAATGGGAAATTTGCACGACTCTCGATTTAAAGAAATTGCTAATAAATTAATATCGTATTTTAAAAATTCCGCTGGTTTAATGTTTTTCATAGAAATCATGAAGCTTCAAAAGAATCTGGAACCGGCTAACAAAAAATTCAATCTTTACGGAGTTATGACTTTTGTTGAGGACTTGAATAAAAATACGCTCTAGTTAATAAAAGATGAATCTATAATGAAAAAGTACAACATAGTGATAATGTCGAACAAGACTTGGAAGTACATTAACTACTTCATTAATAAAGGCCAAATGAAGGATTCTGACACAATCACAATTATGCTATAGTAAAAATAAGAGTGCGAAATGAACTAGATTCTCAAAAATCATATAAAGACACTGCATGAAAAACAGCAAGAATAAAGAGCAACCAATAAAAAACATCAATCAGTTATTCTATTTCTCAATTCCAGCATGATTACGCATCTCTCTCGTCACAACATCCGCAAGTCTTTGTGCCTTTTGACTTAGTTTTGTAAATATGTCGTCTTTTATGGCTGCTCACAGTACGAAAAATAGATCTGTGCCGCCAATCTCTTCAAAATATTTCCACAGCATATCTTCATGAGTAACTATATCTGCGATTACAATATCTTCCAGTGGAGCAATCTTTCCATTTGTGAGCGAGGCACTTCCTCAGAGATGTTGACAACTGCGGTGGTCCATCGCTACCGCGATTTGAGGTTGCTTATCTTTAACGAGGCTATAAAATCAATTCAGAATGTGTACTGTATAATAAACAGCCATAATTTTAAAAACCAATTTTTAATAATAAGTCGCATCGTAGGATTCTTTCTGGTTTATCAAGGTAGCAGTATTGACTTAGGCATTAACTATATTAGTGAACTCTATTTTTTTTACAATTTCGTGTTTACATCCCTTCCCATTGTGTTCATGATTGTTAAAAGACCTGGGGTTTATATTGATGAAGATGTCATTCAATATTTAAACGTAGCAGATATGATACTCGTGAACATTAGGACTATCTTTTTGGGCACCATGATAACTCTAATGATATTTGCTCTGCTTGAGGAAGAGTTTGTGACTAATCTCTTCACAGTGGTGCTGATCAACTGCGTTATTACCAGTAACATCTTCCTCCTCTTTCTAGGTAAATCTTTTTTGATTCAGACGATTCTTACAATAAAACGGGACAAGTGGTAGCCATTATCCTCCAGATATTCATCTCCCTTCTCGTGATTATCCTTGTTTAGCTTTTTGACTCTTCCTTCTTTCTTTTTATCGAGGTTGGTACGTACTTATTCTCTTATTACAGTAACTTCGACCATGATAACATGCTGTTCTTTTTAACAACCTTCGTCATAGCACCAGGCATCTCTTTTTTGATATTGTTTGCCTTCTCAGCTGGAAGATAAATTAAAATAATCTAAAATTCCGTGGAAATCGGACTCAGAGATTGGGAGGAAAGAATGGGGTCTGCTTAAATATTTTCATAAGAGAGGAATACTGAAATTGTGCTTAAAGTGACGAGAAGTAAAGGCAAACAGATGAATTTCATCTAATAAGACTGAGAATTCGTTTAAAATAGTCTTTGATCTTTTGATTTATTTATCAAATAGCCTTTAATAGATAGAATTAAATTTCGAATATAATCAATCTTGTTGTTAGATTAAACTAGCATATCATTGATTCAATTTTTAACTATAAAATCGTTTTTAACTGCTTCTAAATAACATACATATATGGATACCTCAAAATTTTATGATATCTATCTCAGTTGGTGAGAGCGAGTTTCATAATCTTGAGGCCGAGGATCGAAACGCACCAGGTATTTTTATTTTTGTAAATATTTAAAGAAATGGCTTGTTATAAGGAAAATAATCTGTTAGAGCAAATAATCATTGTTTCTCGCTGAGAGTTTGTCGTTTTATTGAATTTATCGCTTCTTTTATCATTCTATTTATTTTACCTTATTTTAACTTGCGCATCTTGGTTTCGTGAAGAGTTTATCTTTAGACAAATTAGGTTTATGATATTTTTTGCTTTGTCATGAGGTGGTGAGATATTGATTGGTCGAGTCTACTTTTGCTGACAGACAGACCATCTTTAATTTATTCCTTTGATTTTGATTGTTTATTATTCTTTTTCTTGGAGTGCAACTGTGTGATAGATTTTTGTCTGTTGGCAGCTAAATGCTCTGGATTTTCCTTCATTTATCTTATCTTCTTAGCCTACTGCACTTCTTTTTCAACCCTTTGCTGAACAATTTGACGGGTTTGTTCTATCTTTTATAACTTCGACATGATTCTTTGAAAATTCTCTTGTTATTTCTATAGATTCGTTTTAATGCTCCTTTCTCGATGGGCTTAAATTTCCATATTTTTGGTACTATCCACACAACTATTATTTAATGTTTTCATTTGAATTTTGGTCTCGATTTTGTTAAACTTTGATTTGCCTACCTCCGGTAGGGACAACTTAATCTTTGTTTCAGTGTTTTTCTTATCATCCGATGCCTCCCATAACCTTAATTTTTTGTCGTGTTTATCCAAAGAATACGCACTGGGTCTCAGCAAATACTGTTTTTCCTTCTCCTCCAGTTAATCTTTGCTGACATTTTTAGAGGCAATCTCATTCTTTTTGCTCCAATATATTTCGGATTATTTCCTGATCTTCTAAGTCTTTCGATAGGCTTCCATTTATTTCTGTCTCTTCTTTCTCTAGATATCCCCCAATCTTAGCTTCCAATTTTCTTCAATCATTTTATATTATTTTTGCTTATTTTATTGCTGCTTTTAACGATTCGCACTATGTCGCTCCATTCGTTTTTTTAATTATTAATCCATCTTTTTTGCCGATGTGACTTCCCTTTAGTTCAGATGGGTGATATTTTCTTGCAGCTTTTGGCGTTTTATGACTTCGACTGTTAATTTTGATATTTATTCTAAGTTAGCGTATATCTACCGGCATATACTTTCTTAAATTCTTTCACTGCTCTGCGCTTTTCCTAGTTGGAAAGTTATTCTGTAAATTTTTTATCGATTCTTTTGAGCGAAGTTTATATTTCCAAGTAATCCATGCCAAATAATTTTATTAATAGTTAAAGTGCTGAAAATTATTAATATGAATTAATTCGTAAGGTGTAAATTTGTTTCTTGCAAAATTCGTAAGTTCTAATTTGCTCCCTGCAAAATTCGTAGGTTCTAATTTTGTTATATGCAAAATTCATGATTTAGCACAAATATCTTGGCAAAAACATACTAAATGTTATTAATAGCAGTTGGCATAAATACAATCATTGGATGCTGTTAGAGAAACTCATCTTCTAATTTATTGATTCCTAATTCTTCTTCAAAATATCCTTGGTGTTCATTTACTCTATTTAATTTACTCCACAACCTTTGAATTTTTTATTCATATTTATGCAAACCCTTTCTATTTATTTAATCTTACAATGCTTAGGGAGGCATCAATTTATATTGATAATATAATATGTAGTATAAAACTTATTTAAATCATGTTAACAGATCACTATAGTCTGATATTTTTAGGAAGCGTTTCTGACATTTCAGTCGGATAACATGCTGGGCGTTTTAAAAAATTGCAGGCATATTAATTATGCGGATTGAATTAAAACAACATATATTAGAATGGGAAAACTTAAAATATGGGCGACTGAGGTACACATGTATCAATTTAGGAAGATTAAATTCTTGCAGAAGTCAGCAGCACAATTAAAAGCAAACGTTGGAAGAAAGCCTCTGAGGAACTTCGTCAAAAAGGTTATGAAAGAACAGATGTCGAATGCAGGGAACGGTAACTGTCCTTAAAATTAGATATATCAACCACCTTGACCCTTCTGTGAACAAAGAGCTTTGGAGTGATGAGGAGCTTGAGATACTTTACACAAAGTATTGTGAGTATGGAAATAAATGGTTTTTACTACAGAAGCACTTACCAGGCAGGTAGTTTATTTTCGACTTAGAACCCAAACAAAAATCAAAAATTATTTTTATGGTAATATCCGTTATTTTCTCAAACTTATTATCAAGCATTTCCATAAGAAGAGCACTGGTTTTGTGAATGACATCAAGACTGATACACTACTTGATCTATATGAAGCTAAAAACAGTAATAATGGTTTAAAACAGATTTTTAAGGTTATTCCATTATACCAAAAACTATCAGACATCTCAGATATCGGGTGGAGAGACATAGTTGTGAAAGACTTATTAGAGAAAATGAAGAAGCTTTTCAGGGGCTGGCATAACTTTTTATCAAAAACTACATCTAAAAAAATATTCCAGAGGAAGATGAATAGGCCTCTTAAAATTAAAGCGAAAATTAAGAAATCGTTCGAGTTGAGTGTCCCAAAGCTCCAATTTCATTTAGTGTATCCAGCACAGCGAATGATAAATTTCAAGATAAGAAATCGGAGATTGAGCATGCTCATCAAATGAGTATAAATCACTGGTATTGGTACTAGCATTACCAAAAAGCATATCTAACTCTACAGTAGAAATAAATTGAGCATAACGAATGATTTGATGAATCAAAAACAATGACAATTAAATAAAAAGGTAATTAAAATAAATTATTGATATTAACCAGAAAGATGATCTCAGCGATTACTCCCAAATATTTTTTTAACTTGATTTAATTGCAAAAAAGTATTTTTATTTTACAGTCAATCCTTCAAATTTGATCCATTGATAATCGAATACATCAAGTTTATATTATAAAATGACCTTTTATAAAATTTTAGTTTAGCCTGCCAAATCATCAAAAGGCAGTTGTAAGGTTTGTGGACAATCAATTCAGCAAGACAACCTTCGTTTGCAAGTCGTTGATGATAGAAAATTTAATGAGTACATCAGAACGCATGGCGGGTTTTCAAAATTTTCATCAGGATAGGGCATGTATAGAGGAGGCTATATTGAAACTTAAAAAGGAACTATTTCTAGAGAAAAATATTTTGTACACTTGGATTGCTATACTCCCATTCATCCTCATCCTTTTTAAGTTGATAAATTCAAACTTTAACATTTTTCTGAAAGACACAAAGTTGCCTTCAATAATTGGCTCATTCGGAAGCAACCAGAGTCAATGGTGATTATGAAGCCAATTGTTTCCAAAAAATCAAATAAAAAATGTTAAAATTAAGATGGACAGCAATACGACGGTAGGAGGAAGAAAATATCGAAGGCAAGAAGAAAGTGATAAATAAAGTGAGCTGAGAATATATACTATTATATAAGATACTTAATTATGTGAGGTGTCTGAAGCTTATTATCGATTGATAATAGTAAATAATACAAATATCATTAAAATTTCAGAAAACTAGTCTTTCAATTTCCTCCAGGATTTTACCTTTAATCATTTTTTTAGTTACAGATATTTTTAAAATAATTTTTCGAGGGATAATCTTAAAGCTTTGAATCCCCACTTTACAGATCAAACTCATATGATTAAAAGTAAAAATCGAACAGATTAAAAAGATAATGAGACAGCCCCACCCAATTATAAGATAGTTACTAAAAAAGCTGTTCCAGTTATCGATATAAATTTTTATTTAATTATCGAGGTCGGTTTTCAATGCCGAGAGGACACTAGAGAGAATGATTCTAATATAGTTTATCTCCATAAATATGGGATACATACTATCGATTCTGATCTGATGGCTGAAATCCTTCATTTCAATGCCCCCATAGTTGAATATCAGTTTTAGATACAATTAATATGTTGGAGAATATCCTGAACTCATGATTCCCATCAATACTTCCGAACAATTGATACTATCATACAGAGGATCAGTAATATTATTAGCATAATAATCACAAAGATCTTGATTTAATAACTGATATTCTCTTTTTTAATAATCGTTAAAAAAGGAAGGAAGGACGGAGTCAAAGCGAAATGGAATAGTGCTTATCAAATCAGTTTGCCATTCCTTTCTTTCATTTTATGGCAATATTTCTTCCATCCCAGCTTGATAATACTTTTCTGCTTTTTGGCAAATGATGACAGACGATGACTATATCAAGTTGGCATAGGTAAAGATACTGCTCGCTTCTTGATAATATTGCACCTCGTAAGTATAGTATATTACAAAATATACTATAATCAGCATCAATGCCAGACAAATGTAATTGTTTTTGAAGAGAAACTCGGGCAATAAATTTTCAGAAGCATGTATTTGTCTTTTTTTTGGTATTTATTAGACCTATTATTGTTTTATTTATTGAATCTAGGAAGGAATAGAGTCAGGAAGGAGCATTGGCAAAGTAAACCCTTTGCAATGAGATTTGCCTTTTTTATGATTTGTTTTTGATTTCACAAACTTTTATTTTCCAAACAATTTTCTATCAATTTTACGTTTAAACAATTGAATATTGAACTATAGTTACGAAATGTCTTATACCGATAAATTTTAATAAAAAACCATAATTGATCTGATCGCCAAATGGATTTTTACTAGTATTACCCTTAATCCTATAATCAGCATTAGCATAGGAGTCAATATAATTATGAGGAAGAATTGATCAGACTATATGTCTTTGGATATAGGTTCAATATTGATAGGAATATAGGTTGAAACAAATTGTCTTATTGAATGCTCATTTTTGACTATAAAAAAGCTGTTATTAATCTGAAAATTAAACTTGATCCAAGTCAAAAAATCGATAAAACTAATGCTGGTAGTTTAAAAAGAGGCATTGTAGCTATTAAATATCAAACTATAGCTAGAGCTCTTTTATTGAGAAGAGTCCATTAATGATTCATACATAAATTAAGAAATAATTTAATTTATATTGGACTCATAATAAGACAGCTCCTCAGTGATATTGCAATTAGAACAAATATTTAGTAAGCTCTCAGGATATGTTTTGATCTGATAATATTGATAGAATTCCAAGAGTATTAAATACATTGATCGCTCTTTGTCATTATTATCCCCATTGCTTTTTAAGACAATTTACAAATCATTGCTTTTGTTATTAATGTCTTGGATTAGTAATACTTGCAGACTGATAAAGAGAATCACAAATGAAATTAAACCAAGCAGCGCTATTTTTAGATAAGATATGTGACTAAATACCCTCATGCTATCCATCCTTTCATTTAGCATACTTTCAAACGGGTTTGGTATCTTACAAAAAGTTGTCGAAGTATCAGGGATCCTACAGCTTTGCATAGTCTTTTAACGTTCTAAAAATTTAAAGAATGCCTTCTTATTTTCTTTATCAAGATAGTCACTGGCCTGTTTTTTTTTAATTTGCATGAGCCAGATCTCCTCTCCACCAACTACATACTATTTAAATTTTTTAAGACTGTCTGATGTTTCTTTGTCGACATTCTTCTCAATTTCATTTCACAGGCCAGCTTCGAAGATTGAAGATTTTTATTTAATTTAAAAGTTAGACCCAGCTAAAGATCAAAGTAGTCCTGAGCTAAAGAATCTTTTGGCACTTATTGGCTTGTAATGCTAAAATACTGATAATATTGGACTGAGGGCATAATGATGCGATCTGACTCGGGAGAATAAAGTATAAAAGGATAATGAAGCAGTTCCTCATCTGTTTAAAAGTGGATGATATATCTTATTCCGCTTTTAATGCATGGTAAGATTTAAATTTTAACTCGACGAGGAGAAAGAGCGGAGGTTTGTTCTGAATAAAATGGTAAGATAGAGCTTTTCTTACTATCTGAATTATTTATGTCAACCGCTTTAATAAATATTTCCTTGATATATCTTTTGAAGATTGGAGGGAAAATATTATCCACAGGAGATCCAATAATACTCTACCTTAGGCTGAGGTGATTTAAAAGTGTTTTTGATATTTTAACTATTTAATGTTTTTCAGTGAGAATATAATCTGTATTTTATATCCGCAGTGCAGGGCTATTATTTTTTACTTTGCTTGCTACCTACATTTCTGCACAATGAAAATTAATCATGCTGATCAAGCAGTTGTAAATGTTAATTTCCATATCAATTTTGCGAATTTATTGCAGCTACTCGATATGTTCTTTCATTTATTTTTCGTAGTTTATGTAGGTTAATATCTTATTTTTTGCTTCGGCCTCATCTAAGCATCCTTATTTTAATTCTTTCCAGAAATCTATCATAGTATCAAGCGCAAGTAGAAACTCCTCACATATATCCTCTCTACAATTTTCAATTTGAACAATTGCTTCCCCGTTATGAATTTCACTTACATTTAAATAATTTTTTTAGATAAGTTAGATTATTTAATGTAGCATAAGTGCTATGTGAAATTCCTCAAGAGAGTCTGTGGAAGCAAGTAAATTCTATATTTCATACAAAATTTAAACGGTAAAAGTTTATTTTAAAATCTTGCACCTAATGGCTTGGATTTAAAGCTGCTTATTAAGGCTTCTCATCAACTAATACTTAATTTTAACTGAAAGCATTGCAATGATATTTTATTTTGTGAGGTTGTTTCTTCCTTTATCCATAATCTATTGTTCTTCTTGCTCTAACCCTATACTCTTCTCATTTCTTATGCTATCTTCAAAACTGCACATCATTTCCATGAAATCAATTTATTATCTTGTTGTCAATTCATGTTTCACTGATATGCGTTCAATGTAATCAAAAATTCTTTAGTTTTGCTAAACTTCAGACTTTATCATCGTTTATTTGTTAGACCAGACAATCGAAGTTAAAAGAATGAGAAAAGGGATCAGTAATAATCCTAAGGGATTGATAGATTAGTTCAGTTTAGCAATGATGAACATTTGAGATTAAAGCCAGATAACTTAGACATACGCAAATTTCTAAATCTTTTTTTAAAAATACCCTGAGAAAAATCTTTTCATGATAGGCATGTATTGCAGCTGCGCCACAAAATACCATGCTCAGAATAACATCTGATAATAGAATGGCTGAGAATACTACTGGAATGAGATACACTCCAAAAAACACTATTTTTCTTTACCAGATAATTAAAATAATATCCAAAAAAATAACTATAAACCAAAGAACGTTCATTTGGTTTGCAGGAAAGTTGATAATATTCTAAGTTAAACTAAAGGTACATTCATGATGAACAAAAATGAAGGGACAAGGAAAATTGTTTCAGACAAATAGAGATAGCTCGTGATGTTAATTATTCTGGCTGCAATTTATCTGCTTGTTCGAATATTTGTGATTTTTTTGTTTTTACTTTTTAAAATAAAGCCAAAACAGCAACTAATGGAAGCCAACATAATCAGTGAAAATATTGAAAGAGCATTGGCCAAATTCGGATTCATATTAAAGGCTTATTGAATGATCTATATTAGCATAAAAAGACATTAGTGACTTGAGAGAGGCTGCCTGTGGGATCTGGGATGTGATTTACAACAAAAAATAGAAAAAATATAAATTGACTTACTTAAGTCAGAGTTTTATAGATGTAATGTTTAGATTGCAGTGTTCGTATATTACTGATCACTGTTATGATTGATTATTTGATTTGGTTCGATTCTATTTTTCCCATTTAATTTAGAAAATATAATATAGATAAAACATTAATCATTTCAAGATATAACATCATTTTGAACCTTTTCAGAGAAAAAAAATCAATAAATTTTCAGAGGCAGAAATCTTAGAAATGATTTTATTATCAAACTATAATTTCGCTAATATTAATTTTAAATTATAGGTGATAATTTAGTTGTTATGATTTAGATATTTGAATTCGTGATCATCTTATTTTTGGATACACTTTGTTAAGATGAAGTTCAATCAACCCTGCTATAAACTTTTAGCAGCTAATTTATCAGATTTGAAGACAAATTAAAAAATATTATGTTTTAGATCATCCATATTGTTCATAGCAAATAATACTAATAATCTTAATTTTAAATTCTCATCGTTAGGCAACTCAAAATTCAATGGGTATGATTTTACAAAGATAATCGAATAAATTAAAATAATATATTTTGATGTATTAATTTAAATAAACAGTGTTTAAAGAGAGTATGCCTTCCATTTCTAATTGAGGAAACTATAAATCATCTTCATATTTGAAAACTACTCATATTTTATATAGATGTGGTCTTCAATAAATCATTAAATAATACAAATTATTAAGAAAACAAAGCAATACGATAAGGATAGAGGATAATTTACATATAATTATACTTTACATGTAGACTCATATAAATGCGGAATCTCTTTATTTGTAATTTATCCAACCAAAATTGCTTAAAATAATAAAGCATTCCTCCATCACTCACTCCTAAATATTTAATCTTTATTGAACTTCCTTCACCAATAAAGTCGCAATTTGTTAATCTGAAAACTGCACTTTGATGCTGGCAAGTTTAGATTTGCCAGTTTTTTCCTACCATGTTAGCACTTTCAATATTTAAACATTTTTTATATTGTTATCAAAAGAACGGACTTTTGTTATTTTGGGTATGAGTTTTCCTGTGAAAGAAATACATTTGTTGGACATTCTTAAAAACAGGTAAATATCAGCATTTTACGAAAAACTTTATAAACTTACGGTGACATCGTTGATTAATTTATTGCCTATTTTGATTTTAGTTGCCAGTTCTTTGAAATAGACTTGACTTTTTACATAGTCGTATTTTACTGTTAATAAACTAGGATCTACAGAGTCTTCAGCTTGAATCGGTTCATTGTCATCTTTTTAATCTTATAATTCATTCATTTACTCTTAATCATCGACTTATTGCAGGGATATAACGTCGTTATTTACATTTTTGAGAGGAAAAGTCATTGGAGGATATTCAATTTTTTGAATTTAGTTGTCATTTTTTAGAGGGAAGTTATTAACTGCTATATTTTATGGTTTTGATGTAAATAAATTTGTGGTATTTGCTGAAGACTTAAAGATGTTCGTTTCTAGAGGTTTAAAGATATTGTTGCTAGGCTTGGGCTTATATAGATCTTGAAAGATATTAACTTTCGCTGTTTTTTGAGCAGGCTGTCCAAAAATATTCTTTTTTTAATCCGAGACAGTCGGGGCGAGCTTCTTATCGAATATATTGATTTTTTCGATCTCCAAGGGTTAGATTTATTTTTACTTTTTGTCGTCTTGCCTTTAGATTTATTTAAATTAAGAATTGTTTGTACTGCCGATCGTAGGAACTGTTTTTCTATTTTGAATTGGAAAAATATTGGTTCTGTGAAAAATAGTTGAAGGTTTGATTACATCAACTTCCAGCTGAGATATTGGTGTTTTTTATTCTTCATATTTTTAGTTTTTTGCTTAGAGAATCGATTATTTTGATTGGATGATGTTTTAATTGGGTCTCTTAAAGTTGAGTTCCTATTTTATTATTCCTATTTTAGTTTCTTCTGTTGGGAATGTGATGTGTATTGGCTTTTTTATTATTGATTCGAATATGCGAATTTATTTGTGGGATTGGAATGTAGGGTTACATTAAGGATTGCCATTATAGGGATTAATTATCGGATTGCAATCTTGAATAGGCGGCATTTGGTCATATTTTACTCTATTATCTTTTTTAGCTTGGGTATTATTGATTGAAGCTTATTTTTTTACTTAAATCATATTTGTTTATAACAAAGGAGAGATGGAAACATTTTGGGTTAATTATTTTGAAAGTATATTCTCTGATTATTGAGGAGGGGTGTTTTGAGGTTTTATATTTTATTACTGAGGCCTAATGCCCTCAGAAGTTGACTTAATTTCTTATTTGTTTGATAAGTTTGTGTTAGGGTTAGATTGTGAATTAATTTCAAGGTACCTCAATTAATCTTTCCTTCTATTCTCTTTTTATATGTTTCCTAAAGGTAGTTTATCTGTTTTATTGACCGGTTATTTTTGTTCAAAATTGAGCGCATCTTCATCCTTCTTAAAATCTGCTTGCATTTTGCGAAGTTTATCTGAAAACTTACTGCTTTGAGTAAACTTAATTTAATGACCCTTTAAATTTGGTTCTAATTAATCTGTTGTATTTTCATAATCAGATGACTTATTTCGGCAGTATGAATTGAATAAAAATGGTTTAGATTCAAGCATCTTCCTTTTTCTTTCAAGTTCTTCTGGAGTATAAAGCAAATTTGGGCTTACCTTTGACAATTCTTTTATTTTTTCACGGATCTTTTCTAACCTTGAAGAGGGCTGCATTTAAAATAATAATAATACTGTTATACCCAAATTGGCACTTTCTAAATACAAATCAATCTGACCAATCTGTTATCAAGGAATAAACTCACATATCATGAAATATTGATAGCCCAACAGACTATATATAAATCAACTTTATTTTGAACAGATTATCTTCATAAATTACGACTTGGAAATTGTGTTTGATAAGATGAGCTATTAATTCAACCAAATATAAATTATGATAAGCAGCCCGTCTAGCTCAGTTGGTAGAGCGTTAGGCTCTTAACTTAATGGTCGTGGGTTCAAGCCCCACGGTGGGCGTTTTTTATAAAAACACAAAAATCATTTCATGATCATCTCATGCGGAGACTCCTCTTTTGGTACTTATAAAATTCCCTCTTTTATCTTTGCAGGACTACTATAGTAAATACTGTTAGTTTGCTTTATTCCAAGCTTTTTGTTCAGTATCCTTCGCTTTTCTTAAATTATTTCTTGCCACACTGACAAGACAAATACTACATCGAAAATAATCACAGACATAGTTATTGGCGGCAGACTAACCGCCAACAAAATTAAAATTGCTAGTCCAGACCCAAATATCAAATAGTCTTTTTGACTTTGTTTATGCAATAGAAGTGATGATAGGTGTGCCAACAGTTAAAAGACGAATAGTTGTTATCCTTCCTGCTTATCCGCTGCAAAGAGTTTGATGGAGATGCGATCAATGGAGAGGCTTTGTTTAAATCTTTTATAAACATGAAGCACGAATATAGTAATCAGCGTCAGAATTAATAGTTTGGTAACTGTAAGCTCGACTGTGAGAATGATGAAATTGCAGACAATGAAAAGAAGCATCGTCTATAGCATCTTTCTGGATTATTATTTAATATACGGATATTATTATGTGACGATTCAAAATAAGTTATTTTAAAATCATACAGATCATAATGAAGCAGATTCTATTTGCATTACGACGTGAGAAAGCTACTTCACTACTGCTGGGGCAGTCAAACCTCGACCTTATTTCTCATATCCCAGCCGAGTTGCCATTCTCACGATTCGGGAAGCTAAAATAGGCCCGTACTCAAAGTTCCAATAACAGCAGACAGCCATTGCTCCTGCCAAGATATCTCCAAGTCCACCACATCTCTTATCTCCTCCCTGAGTTCTGACAATAAAAGATCGTTTACTGCTTAAAATTAAATCTTCTTTTCCTTTAACATAGAGAGTAAAATCAGTAAATTTGGCGCTGCTAGGTATTTCTTGTATTTATTCTTCACTCTTATACTGTTAGAAGATGTTATCAATGTCTATCTCCATTATCTGTTTGAGAAATTTAAGTTATCGCATGTTAGGGGTTAGAATTGTTTTGAAGCGTTTCAGTTCAACGAGCAGTTAAGGGTGTTCACTGAGAAAGTAAATACCATCAGCATCGAAAATGGCCAAGCAATCATCAGGAAGGCCCTTGACAAGTGAGGGGAAGAAACTGTTCATATACGCATCTCTACCCAAACCAGGTCCAATAATCCAGGCATGAATCGCTGGTTTCCATGCAAATATTTTCTATAGCCAATCGGCGTGAACAACCTGAAGATCCACTTCATTATATTTTATCTCTGCTTACGAAACGAAGATAGGATGGACTATTATTTCAGGTGAGTATGATTTTATGGAAGGCGACGCGCTCTTTGAACAGAAGATATGTGCCAGGTCGCCTCCTACTTTTAGAGCACTGATTGCAGAATAGAAGGGTGCTCCAGTGAATTAAAATGAACCCCCAATAACAGCTACTCTACCATTGTCTCCTTTTTTTGAGGTGGAGACAAGGGGAGGGAATACTGCCTTGAGGAGAGGGAGAAGTTGTTTGGTGGTTGCAAGCATTAGTAATTTAGAGTTTTTAATTTAATTGAATTCAAAAATAAATTTTATATGCTATTAGATCTCTTTTCATAGAAATCAAGGTATCTTCATCTTCATCCTCAATCAGTTAGCTATAAGGTCACAATTTGTATTTCACTGCTTTTTTAGATTAGAGAAACGAAGAATATTACCTCTTTTTTAATTGCGATAGATTTTAGGACAAAGGTTTAAGTTCCGTTTATCAGAAGTGATAATTCTCTTTGGGCTGGATTCACTCTAAAGATGCACTCCCACTCTTCTGATTCTTTTATTGGTTTATTCAACTCCTCAACCAACTATTCCACTCCGACATTGGATACTAAACCTTTTGATAAATCAATATAGATCGTTGTCAATGGTGAAGGAGGAAGTTCTTGGCATATTCCGACAATAATATTATTGGTTTTTGTTTTGAATTGAATAAAATTATACCCCTCATCAGAGGCATTGATACCCTTTGAATGATATAAATAATCCAAAGGTCCGCTTGGATCTTTTATCTTGTTTACGATATTTAAATTTTAATTGATTTCGTAGCTGGAGTTGGCATACAGATAGGGCCTGAAATTAACGTTGGTGCCTAAACGATCATACTATTTCACCATGTTAATGGCTTTTATTAAAAAACTCTTCTTCTAGTTCCAGTAAATTTAATAACTGCCCTCATTTATGTTTATCATTGCTAATTTATCTAACACAAAGCCCTTTTCATCAATGGCTGATACATCTTCAAGTTATGGCTCTACCGTTTCGGATATTATCAATTGCAAATAATTCCATTTGGTCGTCATTAATAGTGAATGCACCTCATCTTTTTCAAAGATAAGCTTATTTACAGTTAAAGTTAGTAATCTCAACTCTTGCCACTCATATTTAATGAACTCCTTCCATGTAGATTCAGGAAATTTGTTACCAACTGACTACCAATACTGTTACGCAAGGATAACGATCGAATCTCGTTGAAATAAGGCTGATATTCAAATTTTTAAATCAAATTAAACTCAATGTTTAGATCTTTTAGGCTTTTCAGTTCTGAAAGCCCTGCCATCGATTTTATTTTATTTTTTTCTATTTAATTTAAGTGTTACTCAAATTAAGCACTTGTAGCATTTATAAGCGCCGTAGGCCTTTAATATCCTAGATTTTATTGCTCTCTACTTAATGATTGAATTACCAAAATTTAAGATTCGTAAATGTTTTAAAGGCTCCGAGTTATCGGTGAGAATTTTCATGGCACCAAAATTGTTCTGGGCTAAATCAAGGAGTTGAAGTTTTTCATGTGTATATTAGCTCAAGTCCAAAGCTGTAATTTGGTTATGATCTAAGTAAATGTATATGTACTGAGATACAGCCTTTTTAGGTTAGTGAGGCATTCTAGCATATCCATTTAAAATATCTAGTATTACTCGAGCATCTTTCCACCTTTATAGGTCAACATTTACGAATCTTTATGCAATCTATCTTAATCACCTGTTTCTATTTGTTCTTTTGGTTCTTTTATGACTCCTCTTTCATCAATCTATGCAGGCTGGGTAGATAGACAGTCGAAAAAGCGAATAGCTTTTTGCGATTTTCAGGCAATAACTTGAGGGTTTCTTCTTCTTTCTCCAAAAAGTTAAAAATTTAAACATCTGTTTTGATCAAGTCTTCAAAGCAAGGTTTCTTGCAAAACGGGCATTAGACGTCCGCTTTCTTTTTGAGAATAGCAAGCTTTTTTAATGATTTCAAACATTTTTGACAAAGATTATGATTGTTCTCACATACGATTAATGGCTTATGGTCATCAGTATCTAGACCTTCCTCACAGATAGGACATATAATTTTTAGTGGTTTCTTTTTATGAGATGGCGATTTTAACTATTCTCTAGATGCGCAGCAAATTCCCATTATGATTATAGATAAAATTTCACTTCGATTACTAATAATTAACATTTGCGTTTTATTTATAACTTCAAAACAAATGATTCATCTTCACATTTACTTGATGAAATTCAATCATTCAAATTAATGATAACACTGTCAATATCACAGGAATTAGAACAACCATAAGACACATAAAATAAATAGTTAACTCCAATATAAACTCATCAGTTTTTATTCAATAAGTTAATCATTTATATGATACTATAATCTATGATTTTGTTTATCTATGACAAGTCATTTGCAATTTACTTTATCCATTTGTTAAATTAAAAAGTAGGTTGTATACAAAAAGGTATTAAGACTATAAATTTACAAGTAGGAAATCTTTTAATTGTCATTTAATTTAATTTAGATGACTGTTGATACGAATGAAATAAAAATGCAAATAAATAGTTATAATCGTTAGCAAGATGGACAATATGGACAATATAATGGGCTAAATGATGTAAATGCTGGAGGTGATCAGTTTCAATGCTGGCTACATCCGCTATTTCTAGAGTCCAGCTGTGCTCAACCAGCCAGAACTCTACTTCGACATCTGCAAAATTATCTTCCCAGAGTTAAATATCAAGATCGTCAAAATACAAGAATATAAAGTGCTATCTCCCGCTGAGAACATGCAGCAACTTATTGATCTCCTCGCTACTGAGCTAAAGGTTGACTTAGTAGGATTAAAAGGCTAATAGATCCTTCGATATAACTTACCTCATATATACAATTTTTTGAGTTTGCTCTACGAGTACAGCAAGATATTTTTGGACAGCAATCTCATTAAATTCGATGTCAGAAGCGAATCTGCTCATGTCAAAAGGAAATAATAAAATAAGATACAACCGATGAGCGCTCGTGAACCACAGCGTTGCTATGGCCCAGGTGACAAGATCAGTGGAATGGAACAGTAAAATAACAGAAATTAAGCTAATTATTAAGAAAATAATGAAGAGGGAGATCAGATCATTCCAAAAAATAGCAGAAATAAAAAAACAGGTTTATAAATCACAAATAATCTACAAGATAAACGAGTTATCATTGGCAGACGTAAAAAAAATAAAGGAAGAGCCACCTATAGCACAGAAAGGAAGAAAGCAAGGAGTATGAGAGAAGTTAGAAACAACATCCACTCCAGTCTTGTCAACACTATAATGCAGGAGAAAACGAGAATGATCAGGGCTTCCACCAAAGATAATCGCAAAAATAAAATGGATGATGTGGAGTCGGCTAAGCGAGAGTACAAGACTTATCTGCAACGCTACGTCAAAGATAACCATGCCAAAGTTAAGCGAGAATAAATTCTTAAGTCCAGAGCTATTTCCAGAGCTATTTCCAGACAATAAAACAAAAAGCCGACTCTAAACGATTTTAAGAAGATAGATCAATTCTTCGATTCCTTTCAATATAAATTATCGGACAGAAAAGCCGTGTACCTCAAAAAAATGTAGTTTCTATAATAATTATAGGCAGCAATTAGTGCGCAAGCAGGAACTCGACCGCTGCTGTCACCTGAATAAAATAGAAAGAGAAACCAACAAATATTTGGAGGACAAACTTAAATCCGAAATATAAGCAGAAAAGCATCAGTATAAGGTGAGAAAAGAACTTCAACAATAGCAATCCAAAGCTTTAGAGAAGGGAGTTGCTCAGATGATGAGGGAGGAACGCATACTGGCTAGCCAGCAAAAGCGAGAGCTAAAATAAGTAAAGAAACGAGAATTGGAACATATAGAAAACATTTTAAAGGAAGATAACGAACGAGTACTAATGAGTCTAGAGGAAGGAGGACACCTTGAACAAATCATCATGAAGATGTATAAACGATTTTGAGGATAATAGTGTTATTTAGTTCAAGGCATATATATATCCTTCTTAGCAAATTAATTACTATTTGAATTAATAAAATTATAACTAAGAGATTATTTATCGAACAAATGTAATACGGAAATACCAATAGGTTTAGTTCGGCTCAGGAAAAGATGGATATTCCAGATAACATATCTGAAATTGAGTAAGTATCATCTTATCCCCACAAAAAGGCACTACTCCCATCTTAGTCCCATATTTTTGGAGCCATCCATATCAACTATCTTCTGTACATGTTTATTCCGATACTCTTGCTCACTCCTTGCTATACTTACTATTTGGCAGTCAAAACAAAGGAACAGAGACCATATCCACACTCTACAATTACAAACACAGCATGCTATTACCCTCAAGATATTGCTTTTAGAGGGGTTATGTTACCTGCAAGTAGCTTCATCGGATTAGTATACTTCGGACTCTATCGTTGGATGACGGCTGAAAAAAAGAGAACCAATTACCCTGGAAGTATTTATGGATGGATGCATCCTTTGGCTCAAGCTTCAATACTAGGCTTCTTGGCTGCCATCGGTACAATTGATGGAGCTGGCTATCCTGATCTCCATAGTTATGGAGCTGTCTTTTTTTTTATTGTTCTCTTTTTAATAACGGCAGTCGTCACTTTAGTACTGCGGGATATACACTAATGGGATCCATCCGTGCTTACTCGAGCCAGCTACCTTGTTAAAACGATTGTGGCTCTATCATTAGCCTTGATAGTGGTATACTGTGGAGTTGGAGCCTTATTATAGAACAAATAAAATGATGACGATATATATTTGGTCATATTAGAGTGGAATTTGGTTTTTCTTGGATTACTCTGGCTACTCACATTTAAAATGGATTGGTCCCATTTATTTGTGACACTGAAGGGAGACTTGTCCTCAACAATTCGAAAAGAAATTGCTATTTGATCAGTATTATCATTTCTAAAATGTTGAATTCAATTCATTTAATAGCAAGTCTGTTATTTAGTTTAAAAATAAAAATTTGAATTCATGTTTGAACCGTCGGAGGACGAGCAGTTGCCATGTGTTATGTGTGGACAACACAATGAGCAGATGCTCATGCTGAGCTGCGAACATGATCCCTGCATTACCTGCGCTTCAGTCCACTACTCAGAAAATCAACCCTACAATTCAGCTGTAATTTAATCGCAATGCAGATATATGTTTGTGCTAAATGCGGACAGGAAACTTAACTTGATCCCTCCAGCACTCTCTAATTGTAAAGAGTTTATAATGAGCAAAAGGGAAAGAAAAGGTTTAATTATCCACGAAATGTTAGTAACTCAAGTAAAAGGTCAAAGGATCTAACGCAGGATATGGATGAAGTAAGGAGATATCCTAAAACACGAGCATATGACCCAGTTTAGCCACCATCAAGGACTATTAATGAATCCAAGAGGGTCATGAAAAAACCATAATTTTAAGCAAAACCTATTTCAAATGCTGGCAGTTATTATGCGCCATAACCAGTTTCAAAACCTTCTTATTTTTCGAATCCCAAAAACGCGAATTATAAATCAATGTATCCATGCAAAGATCATACTGAAGAGGAGCTAACATACTTTTGTTTCAGCTGTTGTAAGCCCATTTGTCCAGAGTGCGCGATCCACGGAAATCATAAAGATCATGAAGTCGAGACTACAAGAAAGGCAATTAAGAAAATTCGAGGTTTGCTAAATGAAAAAAGGCAAAATATCTAAGCAGAAGCGACTAATTTGTTGAATTAAAATTAAAAGGGTAAGAAGCAGCAAAGATAGTATGGAGAAGTCTCTCTCAGAGACAAGGATTATCTCAAACAAAAAATAGCTCATCTAAGAAACGTTCTCACAGAAAAAGAAAAATAACTGCTAAAGTAAGCCGATGATAACCTCAATCGTAATTGTGAAATCATTAGAATGAAGAGTGCTGCTGCTGACAGTGCTCTAAACAAAATAACTAATTGTCGTAAAAACATCGAGAGCACCTTAAAGTTATAGGATCTGGCTATTTTACAAGAGTTTAACAAACGGGATGAGGAAGCCAATGTTACTCTTGAAAAATTAACTCAGGAGAGGGACAAACAAGAGGAATATCAGCTTAAATATCCTCCACTGAGTCTTGATTTCGAGGAATTCGAGGATTAACTTGACAGATTACTGTAGAATATTCACAGTCTCAAACTTGGCAGCACATAAACTAAATCATGATCCTAATAATTGTTTAAATTGTCCTATAAAATAAAAAGTCGCATATTTACAACTAATCTTATCGATGATTCCACATTTTGAATTTTGATTTATAATATTTTTATATATGAGGGCAAATATTGAAATTATTCATGCTATTGCTCGTTCAATATAATTTCAACAATTCTCTCGAGACATAGCATAAAATTCAAAACAATTTCAAATAGGTAACTCACTTGAGATATAGTCAAAAAAGAACTTTCGTAAGGAGATTTATAAATTCTTGTTCATCATAAGAATACTAAATAGATTAAAATTTTGTGGCTGAGTAATAAGCTCCTAATTTAGTTCAGTGCAAACTGGGCCCTTCATAAATTAAGGTGCTCTCGCAAGGCTGCTGGGATAATTTACAATAGATAAAAATTGGTAATTATATTTTTATAAAGCTTGCAACGGTGAAAGATTTGGCGATAAGGCATGCAAATATCTTCCAATGATAAAAGCTTAAAACTTAAAGTTTTTGTCTCTCAAGGAAAACAATATTGGTTCTTAGGGGTGTCTTTTTATAACTAGAGGCGAGTGGAGCAAATTATCACAAATAAATCTACGTTATAGACCACTGATATAGACAATAATCAAATTGGTAAGAAAGGATGCAAACACATCGCAAATGCTAAATGGGGCATCACCCATCTTTATTTAAGTCCTTCTATGCTTACTTAGGAAATAATAAAATTGGAGTTTAGGAAATTAAGTAATTATCCACAGCCAAATGGCCGAATTTATGTTAACTTTATTTGGGTCATCTTTTTGTTATTTAGACAAAAATTAAATTCGAGATATTGGTTGCAAGCTATTGAGCGAAATTTCATGGTCGACTCTCACAAAAATATCTTTATGTACTGAGCTGAAAATTTAGAAAAAAATAAAATATCAGATAGGGGATGTAAGTGGCTGAGATTGGCCAACTGGAAGTAAATGGCCTATATGTTTTTAGGTATGATTATAGAAAGCTAGATGGAAATATGATAAATTGGAAAGGATGTGCATACCTCAGCGATTGTGATTGGCCAAGGCTAAAAGTAATAGAATTAAGTGTAAAATATGGAATTCATGAAATGGGACAGGAAGGATGCTTGCATTTATTAAAATCAAATTGGAAAATACTGAAAAGTTTGCGGATTGGTAAACTAATGTTAATGTAGACTATAAAAATATGAAAAATGAAAGTCTAATGAAAGAGAAGTTGGCTCTATCTTTTCCATAAATAAAATTATGATAATTTAAATCCATTTTGTGTATTTTATTTTTAATAGTAAACTACAAATTGTAAGATAACATTATTTTATTTTTATCTTTACTTTATTTATCCAACTGCTTCTATTAATAATGCCTAATATTGACTCTTGTTTAATTTTCGTATACAAATAAATGGATGTTATAACCATTTAATAACAGTAATAAGTTTTGAAATCTACCAAATGAATCCAATCAATGACAAAAAAGAGAAGAAGAAATGCTTGTTACAGCAAAAGGAGTAATTATCTCATTTAAGACGAATGCAGCAATTGCAGGAAGCCAAAAAAGTGTACCTTTAAACATAAATTGAAACTCATCTCTCGAAACTCTCTCAATCATAATTAATGCATCTATATGAATAAATATGTCAGGTTAGTGATGATCCGTTTTCGCGTCCATTGGCAAACTTCTAAAATTCCAAATCCTCCAGCAAATAATGAGTGTTTAAATTACTTTGATATTTATTGCCAGATAAGATAAATAAGAATTATGATATTGAA
>Ga0302186_10000445_pt1 | contig 36889 bp, 35 predicted proteins | sample II_Bog_E1_2_FD_198782 | JGI IMG/M metagenome (GOLD analysis project Ga0302186, IMG submission 198782) | Peat permafrost microbial communities from Stordalen Mire near Abisko, Sweden - II_Bog_E1_1 | ecosystem: Environmental > Terrestrial > Soil > Wetlands > Peat | place: Sweden: Abisko... | reverse complement strand
CAAGACATGCAGTCCAAATACTTTTATCTGCTCATTAATGGTCTTTTTATACCTGATGCAATAGCCAAGCTGGATAATGAAGATGCAAACAAAACATACGATATTAGCTATGTATTAAAGCGGTATATCGATATTCCAGATAATAGCGTTAACGTAAGCGACCAAGATATACAGGATTATTACAATAAGCACATTTATGAATATTACCAGCAAGAAGAATCGAGGAAAGTAGATTATGTCACCTTTTCAGTAAACCCGTCCGACAGCGATATGATGAGTTTAAAAAGAGAAGTGGATACTATGTACCACCAATTTAAAAACCTGAAACCAAACGAAGATTCAGGATTTATTGTAGCAACCGATGCACAGGTATTCGATTATCAATATCATAAAGAAGGTGATTTACCGGTTATGATAGATTCTGTAATGACCCATTCTGATATTGGAGCGACGTATGGCCCTTATAAAGAGGATAGCAAATACAAAATTGCAAAGTTGCTTGATGTAGCTGAACTTCCCGATTCAATAAAGTACAGCCAGATATTTATTCCGGCTCCTAACAATGATTTCGATAAGGTTAAGCCCTTTGTCGATAGTATAAAGAAAGTTGCCACGGTAGCTAATTTTGCCGACCTGGCCAAAGCCAACTCCAAAGACCCGGAATCAGCTGAAAAAGGCGGTGATATGGGTTGGATTACCAGAGGTGCCGGACTGCCTGCCGATTTAGAACACAAAATGTTTTTTGGTGACGTAGGTAATGTAATGCAGTTGCAACTTCAACAAGGGTTCCTGATTATATGTGTTACCGACGAAACAAAGAGAATTAAAGGATACAAAGTAGGTATTGCAATGAAAGACATTGAACCAAGTAACGCTACCCAACAAAAAGTATACGCAGCAGCAAATGATTTTGGAGGAAAAAACCATACTTCCGACGCATTTGAAAAGGCATCGGCTCAAATGAATCGCCGGGTAGTGAATATTGATGAAAATGATAACACGCTGGAAGGCATACAATCACCCAAAGAACTTGTAAGGTGGGCATATGATAAAAAAGAAGGCGATATTTCGGATGTTATAACCGCCGGTGATAATAAATATGTAGTGGCGCATTTGATGCAAGTAATTAAAATGGGCACCATTCCGCTGGAGCAAATAAAGAATGAAGTTAAGGCAAAAGTAATAGAAGATAAAAAAGCCGAAAAAATAATAGCAGATATGAAAGCTTCGGTATCGGGTGGTTTGTCAGCGGTGGCTCAAAAAACAGGAAGCTCAATGGCCACGGCTAAAGGACTTACATTCGAGTCATCCACTATACCTACCTTAGGTAAGGAAGATAAAGTTATAGGAACCATGAGCGCCTTAAATACGGGAGCTATTTCGCAACCTATACAAGGCGGATTAGGGGTGTACGTAATAAAAGTGGATAGTACCTATTACACTGAAAGAACCGATTATCGTATAACCCAAATGAAGGAACAAAGGGCGATGCAAAACAATGCTCCGAATGATGCCTATAATGCACTTGTTAAGAAAGCAGGATTTGTAAGCCACTTCGGCAGATACTACTAATTAAGGTAGGAGTAAAAGGAATTTTTCTTAGTATTGCTTTTGCAATGCTGATGGCTTACCGGCAAATTTTTAAAATATTCTCCAATGGAAATGCAATATAACACAGCGCAGCCTCATCTGATAATTTCGGAATATGGCAGGCATGTGCAGGACATGGCTCTTCATCTGCTTACTATAAAAGACAGGAGAGAGCGGAGCAAAGCTTCGGAATCGGTCATTCAAACAATGACGCAAGTACACCCATACTCCAAGGACAGTGAGGAGTTGCGTCGGAAATTGTGGGATCATCTGCACTTAATCACGGGGTTTAAACTGGATGTAGATAGTCCGTACGAAAAACCATTGCCCGAAGCTTTTGAAGTTAAACCCGAAAGGCTGCATTATCCGGCTACCAATATACGCCATAAACACTATGGAAAAATAGTGGATGAAATGATAAAAAAAGCCGCCGTAATGGAGGACAATGAAGAACGGGATGTGCTGATAGCATCCATTGCTGCATTGATGAAAAAGGGTTTTATGACATGGAATAAATGCACAGTAGATGACAATACCATTATAAAAGATTTAAAAGAAATATCCAAAGGCAAACTTATTTTAAAAGATGCTTCAGGATTAGCAAATGTGCATGTTCAGTTAAATACACCTAATAAACAGCAAAACTTCCAGCGTAATAAGTTCAGCAATAATAAAGGCGGCCAAAACAGGAACCGCAAAAAGAATAAAAATAAAAACAGAAATGGCGGTTTTTGAGGTAACAGGTGGCAAACGCCTTAAAGGGGAGATTATTCCACAAGGTGCAAAGAATGAAGCTTTGCAAATTATTTCGGCTGTATTGCTCACTTCCGAAAAGGTAGTAATCAATAATATTCCCAATATTATTGATGTTAACAGCCTCATCAGCCTTCTGAAAGATCTGGGAGTTAAGGTGGAGAAATTATCCGATAGCTCCTATTCATTTCAGGCAGATACCATTGATCTGGGAGTATTAGCCTCCGATGCTTTTCAAAAAAAAAGCGCGTCGCTCAGGGGTTCTATCATGATGGTAGGACCTTTGTTAGCACGTTTCGGCAAGGCTTATATTGCCCGCCCCGGGGGCGATAAGATTGGCAGAAGAAGACTCGATACCCACTTTATCGGTTTTGAAAAATTAGGCGCTAAATTCGGATTTGAAGAAGATACTAATCTCTTTCATGTTCATTCCGATAAAGGCCTTAAAGGGGCCTATATGTTGCTGGATGAAGCCTCTGTAACGGGTACTGCCAATATTGTTATGGCGGCCGTTATGGCAAAAGGAAGGACAACTATTTATAATGCTGCATGTGAGCCCTATCTGCAGCAGCTTTGTAAAATGCTTAACAGTATGGGCGCTCAAATTACAGGCATCGGTTCCAATCTCCTGCATATTGATGGCGTGGAAGGACTGGGTGGTTGTTCGCATACCATTCTTCCCGACATGATTGAAATAGGAAGCTTTATTGGCTTAGCTGCTATGACCCAATCGGAGATTACAATTAAAAATGTAGCCTACGATGAATTAGGAATCATTCCTACTGTATTTCAACGGATGGGGATACACCTTAAACGAAAAGGCGATGATATTTATATCCCGGCACAGGAACATTATGCCATAGATACTTTTTTAGATGGCTCTATACTCACTATTGCCGATGCTATTTGGCCGGGACTTACACCTGATTTATTAAGCGTTTGCTTAGTAGTTGCAACCCAGGCAAAAGGCAGCGTGCTTATTCACCAAAAGATGTTTGAAAGCCGACTATTCTTTGTAGATAAACTGATAGATATGGGAGCGCAGATTATTTTGTGCGATCCACATCGCGCTACCGTTATTGGCATGAACCATGAGCATAAGCTGAAAGGCATTTCCATGACCTCACCCGATATCAGGGCAGGGGTGGCATTGCTTATTGCGGCTCTTTCGGCGCAAGGTAAAAGCACCATTCATAATATTGAGCAAATTGACAGGGGATACCAAAATATTGACACCCGTTTAAGAAGTTTGGGTGCTGAAATTGTAAGAAAATAAGTAAGTACCTATACCTCCAAGAGTTTAATCAAGAAAGCTTATTTGCATTTTTGCATATAATAAAATACCAGCTTTCTGAGGCCATACTGATATGTACTCCCTCCACCCAAAGCCATCCCATTGGGCGGTCTGTAATAATACATAATATTACCTGTGCCGCAGTCCACAATAGCTTTACTAAAATATAAAGCAGACGTAGTAACAAAACTTATACTTCCCGATGCAATTCCATATGCATAACTAAAAACTATTTCCTTGCCTTGTTCATGATTTTCAAAATCATCATTGGCTTGTCCGTCGGTGAGCGCATAAGGGCCTTTATAATACTTTTTTATATCACTTTCGTCCGTTTTTTCATCAAGCTGGTTTTTGTCAATTACCAGAGTCTCGTTTTGCATTTTACCGCAATTCGTTTGCCATACATCTTTTATATAATCTTCATAAAGTACTTTCTTGTTTACTTGAATCATGTATTGAATATTTGCCTGCATTTGCATAATGGCAAAATCATAATCAGATTGAGCATACCCCCAACATTCAGGGCTTGCTTCATTATCAGGAAGAGAAGCAACAGGGAGGTACATATAGTCATCCGGTTCTTTATTTGCAGCTTTTTCCGATCTGTAATACCAAATTAATGGCATACCGTAAGTTGCAACCGGGGACCCTCCGGTTCTTCTTTCAAAAGTCCCCCCGGTAAGGGTTTGGTATGAAATAATTACAAACTGATTGCTTGTTCCTATAATATCTTTTAGTTCAGAGGTGGTCTTGTATTGGATAGTGGAATTAAATTTCCAATATTTGTCAATAGCCTGCTTTAACATTTTGTTATTATTAATAATAAAATCCTTATAGTGCTGCAAAGCCTCGGGGTCTTTTTTATTTTTTGAAAGAGCGGCTATCATTTCCGGGTCTTCTTCTTTCACTTCTACAATAGCCACTCTGCTTTGAAGCATTTTAAAAGTCGCAGGGTCGCCACTAATGCGATTGTCCATTTGAGCATGGAGATTTGTCCCCAATGAAACCATACAAATAGCAAAGGAAAAGAGCAGTATTTTTTCGATTTTCATAAATTTTAGGATATTGTGTATATACAAAAATAACAATATATTTAAATACGGTGCTTTTATAGATAAACTATAGAAGTAATAAGGTGATTATTTAATGAAAATAGCGTATATTTGCTGCTCTAAACATGAATTATATGAAACGCATCAATCTCATCTTATTAGGACTTGCAATTACATTTGGCTTATTTGCTTTTATTAAAGCACAACCAAGTGGAGCTGTAGTTGGAACCAATATTGGTAATGTTGCTCCCGATTTAAAATTTAATAATCCTGCCGGACAACCTTTAGATCTTTATTCTAACAAGGGATATTATGTGCTGGTAGATTTTTGGGCATCTTGGTGCGGACCATGCAGGGGCGAAAATCCAAATGTGGTAGCTACCTACAAACAATATAAAGACAAAAAATTTAAAGGTGCCAAAGGATTTAAAATATTCAGTGTTTCACTTGATCAGAATTCTGCAGCCTGGACTGCCGCTATTAAACAAGACGGACTAGAGTGGCCCGACCACGTTAGCGACTTGAAAGGATGGGGGTCAGCTGCTGCCCAATTATATGGAGTACAATCCATTCCGAATAACTTTCTGATTGATCCTAAAGGAGTAATTATTGCTGAGGGACTTCGTGGTTCAGCACTAGGAGATCAGCTTGCTAAATTGGTGAAGTAACGAACCTATTTATAGACCAAAAAGCACTTTCATCGGTGCTTTTTTCTTTTTTTAGGATTTCACATAATAATCCCCCTTTTTTTCTATCTTCGCATTCCCAAAAACCCATTGAATGAACTTTCTTGATTTTGAAAAACCTGTTCAGGAGCTGCTTGAGCAAATAGAAAAAGTAAAGCAGGTAGGTGAAAAAGGTAAAGTAGATACCAAAGCAACGGTTAAGGAATTGGAAGATAAAATTTTGGAAACCCGCAAACAGATTGCGGGGAAGCTTACCCCCTGGCAAAAGGTACAGTTATCACGCCATCCCGACAGACCTTATACGCTTGCCTACATTGATGCACTTACGGAAGGAACCTTTTTCGAATTGCACGGAGATCGCAATGTGAAAGATGACAAAGCTATGGTGGGCGGACTGGGAAAGGTAGATGGAACAAGTATTATGTTCATTGGGCAGCAAAAGGGAATTACAACCAAGTTAAGGCAATACCGCAACTTCGGCATGCCCAACCCCGAAGGATACCGTAAGGCATTACGCCTTATGAAGCTGGCCGAAAAATTCAACGTGCCCATAGTAACCTTTATTGATACCCCGGGTGCGTATCCCGGATTGGAAGGCGAAGAACGCGGACAGGCGGAAGCCATAGCCCGGAACCTTTATGAAATGATGCGTCTCAAAGTGCCCGTTATCTGCATAGTAATAGGTGAGGGGGCGTCTGGTGGCGCACTTGGAATAGGAATAGGCGATAAAGTACTGATGCTTGAAAATACCTGGTATTCTGTAATCTCACCTGAATCATGCTCGTCCATCCTTTGGAGAAGCTGGGATTATAAAGAAAAAGCAGCAGAACAATTAAAGCTTACCCCTGAAGATATGTTGCACAATAAACTTATTGACGGTGTAATAAAGGAACCACTCGGAGGGGCGCATGTAAATCCCGCTGAAGCATTTGCATTCGTAAAAGAAGAGCTGAATAAGCAACTTGAAAAGTTGATGAAAATGGATGCGGAAAAAAGAATTCAAAAACGCATTGCCAAATTTTGCGATATGGGTGTTTTTGAAGAGAGAAAATAATCTCCCCATGAAAACCATTGTTTTCCTTTTTTGTCTTTTTTTGCCTTTCAGCGGCTCCTGCCAGCTGCTAGACTCCCTTTCTCTTGACACCATGACAGGCTATACCAGTATACATGAGGCCATGAAGGATACTGCAGGCGTGGTAAAACTTGACCTCAGCAAACAGAAGCTTTCCGAGTTCCCTAAAGAAATACGGAAGCTTACCAACCTGCAATATTTAGACCTCAGCAAAAATAAAATTACCGAAATTCCTTCATGGATTGGAGAACTGAAAGACTTGCAGTTTCTTATACTTTCCAAAACTAAAATTGACAGCCTTCCTCCTGAATTCGGTGAACTTATACACCTGAAATATCTTATTATGAATCGTTCTGAATTGCAGGCATTGCCGCATTGTATAGGTAAACTGCAAGAACTGCGCACACTTGACTTATGGGGAGATAACCTCTCATCTTACCCGTATGAATTAAAATTCATAAGCGGTAATCTGCAAGTGCTTGACTTACGTGATGTGCTGGTAACTAATCCGACTCAGGCATATTTGAAATCAATTCTACCTGCAACAACCATTTTTTTTACCCCTGTTTGTCCTTGCGAAAGATAATATCATGGTCTTCTTGCCCGGGAAAACTATTCAGGGAGAAACTTACATTTTAAAATTGATGAAGAAGTTTTTTTGCATATTCCTGTTTTGCTTTGCGGCGCTCACATCCAAATGCCAGTTTATTGATACACTCCAGTCGGCTATTGAGAGAAATGGCAGTTTTTCATTCTGCTTTAATACACGCAGTTCATATATCAGCAATTACGATGCTAATATTTTTGGATATATGGTAGGAGTTTGCTTTGGTAAAAAATTCACGATAGGGGGTGGAATTAATTCACTTTCCTCCACTATCTACCAAACAAGTTATGTAGGTGGAGATACCTTAAAAGGGAAGCTTAATTTTTTCTTTTTCTCCTATTTTGTGGAATATATTATTACTCTTTCAAAACATTGGCGCATAGATATACCCGTCTCTATTGGTATTGGGAATGCATCTTTACAATACACTGAAAACAAACAAGTAACAACTCAGGATAACAGAACTATTATACCGCTCGAGCCTCAGGTAGAGCTGGATTATAATTTCAATAAATATGTCGGGCTTTACACGCAGGTCGGTTACCGCTATATGCTTGTCAACAACAACTTGCTAAGCTATAACTTCAACTCGGTGACGTATTCCGTGGGTGTATTAATTTATCCTTTGGAAATATATGCGGGTCTTTTCCCCCGGACAAAATTGGCTAAGATGATTGAAGATTGATTTTCCTACATTTGCAGAAGCTTCCTAAAATTAAATGAACGAAAACCTAAATCCAGAAGACGAAAATCTTTCTCCGGGTGAGAAAGAAGTAGAGACCTTTCTCCGTCCCCAGCATTTTGATGAATTTGCCGGGCAAGAAAAGGTTATCGAAAACCTGCGCGTTTTTGTTCAAGCCGCTAAACAAAGGGAAGAAGCACTTGATCATGTTCTTTTGCATGGCCCTCCCGGATTGGGCAAAACAACCCTTGCCAATATTATTGCATCGGAACTGGAAGTCAATATCCGCATAACATCAGGCCCCGTTCTTGAAAAGCCAGGAGACTTGGCAGGGCTGCTTACCAATCTTGGAAACTTCGATGTTTTATTTATTGATGAAATTCATCGTTTGAGCCCGGTGGTAGAAGAGTATCTCTATTCTGCCATGGAAGATTACCGCATTGATATTATGCTTGATACCGGACCGAATGCACGAAGTGTGCAACTAAAGCTAAATCCTTTTACGCTTATTGGTGCCACTACCCGTTCAGGACTTTTGACCTCTCCCTTGCGTGCCCGTTTTGGCATCAATTTCAGGTTGGATTATTATCATGCGGAATTGTTGCAAAAAATCGTAGAACGCTCATCCGGTATTTTGAATATTGCTATCAGCAAAGACGCTTCTTGGGAAATTGCCCGCAGAAGCAGGGGCACCCCACGTATTGCGAATGCATTGCTGCGCCGTGTCCGCGATTTTGCACAGATAAAAGGCGAAGGAAATATTGACCTGAAAGTCACGCAATATGCTCTGAAAGCCCTTAATGTAGATGAAAACGGATTAGACGAAATGGATAATCGGATCCTTACCGCTATTATAGAAAAATTTAAAGGTGGTCCAGTGGGTATTACTACTATTGCTATAGCTGTGGGTGAGCAAGCCGGAACAATAGAAGAAGTGTATGAACCTTTTCTGATACAGGAAGGATACATGTCTCGCACCCCGCGTGGAAGAGAAGTAACCGACAAAGCCTATAAGCACCTGAAGAAAATTCCTAATTTAGGGACAAACAGGCTTTTTTAATTAGACCAAATGCCGTCAGAAACCTATTCGGCAATAATTAAGCGCGAGTCTAAAAGGCTTGGGTTTGACTTTTGTGGAATATCGAAGGCAGAATTTTTGGAAGAGGAAGCACCTCATCTTGAAAAATGGCTCCACCAGGGCATGAACGGCAAGATGCAATACATGGAGAATTATTTTGATTTGCGTCTCGATCCAAGGAAATTAGTTCCGGGTGCTAAATCTGTTATATCTCTTTTGTTTAATTATTATCCGGAAGAGAAACCAAATGCCGACGCTCCAAAAATTTCTAAATACGCTTATGGGAAAGATTATCACTTTGTAATTAAGGATAAGTTGCATGCATTGTTGCAAGTGATGAATGAACAAATTGGGGAAATCCACGGCAGGGCTTTTGTAGATTCAGCTCCAGTGCTTGAACGCGCCTGGGCGGCTAAAAGCGGCCTTGGGTGGATAGGAAAAAATGCTCAATTACTACGTCGCCAAAGCGGTTCATTCTTTTTTCTGGCTGAATTGATTGTTGATATAGAATTAGATACGGATGCTCCCATAAAAGATTATTGCGGCAGCTGTACACGCTGTATGGATGCCTGCCCAACGCAGGCAATCATAGGACCAAAAATGGTGGATGGGAGTAAATGCATCTCCTATTTTACCATAGAATTAAAGGAAAACATGCCGGTAGAAATGCAGGAAAAGTTAGATGGATGGATGTTTGGCTGCGATGTTTGCCAGGATGTTTGTCCATGGAATCGCTTCTCTTTGGAACATTCCACCAAAGAAATGCAACCTAACCCTGCCATACTTAACATGACAAAAAAGGATTGGGAGGAAATTACAGAAGAAGTTTTTGAAAAAACTTTCAAGGATTCTCCTTTGCAAAGAGCAGGATATACAGGAATAAAAAGGAATGTAAACTATCTTTAGACTTTAGCTACGTGTCGGAAAGCTTCCATAATTACATCTTTATAGACATGTCCAAAGTTGCTAAGGCACCAAACTTTCAAAAGCATTTTTTCATCGGGCTTCAGCCATTTTAGAGTTTTGACTAATTCTTTATAAAACAAAGCCCTGTCAAAACTAACCTTTTCAAGGATTTTCTTGCTCATTTCAAACATAGCAGACTGCAATTAGAATACTAAAATAAGTGCTTTCCATTACTTATCCAAATATTTAATGTTAAATTTTTATGAAAAACGAGTAAAAAAAGTTTATCAAAATGCAATTCATCAGTAAATCAGTGCGAAAATCTTAAAAAAATAATTATGAACAGGTCTGGTTTAAAAAATATTGGCAATTTGCTAAGAAAGAGGCTTCTTAATTTACCAACCACTTGCCAGTACATCGGCAATGTGCAGAGTCTTTAAATTCAAGTTTTGTTTTTTGATGTATCCGTCTAGATGTAATAGGCATGAGAGGTCAGTCGATATAAGATATTGTGCACCTGTTTCCATGGCGTTTTTTACTTTGTCGGAGCCCATTCCAACTGCGATAGGTTCATATTTAGCCGAGAAAGTGCCGCCAAAACCGCAACAGGATTCGGTATCTTTCATTTCCTTTAACTCAAGCTTATTGACTTTACTAAGTAAAGCACGAGGTTCTTCTTTTATCTTACATTCCCGCAGAGCTGCGCAAGAATCATGATAGGTGGCAACTCCTTCAAATGTAGCTCCAATATCAGTAACCTTCAGCACATTCACCAAAAAGCTGCTGAACTCATGTATGTTCTTTGCAATCTGCTTGTATTCATTATGCAACACTGCATTATGAAACATTTCCGGATAATAGTTTTTTATCATTCCCACGCATGATGCAGAAGGAGAAACGATGTACCTGTCATTATTAAATTCCTTAATAAATTTTTCTCCTACCTTTTTTGCTTCATCCCAATAACCGGCATTAAAAGCAGGTTGCCCGCAGCATGTTTGTTCCGGATTATAGTTTACATCGCAACCTGCCCGTTCCAGTACCTTAACCATGTTAAAGCCTGTTTGCGGATATAGTTGGTCTATAAAGCAGGGAATAAAAATATCTACTATCATATGGAATGCAAAAGTAGGAATTAGAACATAACTAGGAACTAAGAATTATGAACTATTTTTGGCCGGCCCGGTATCAGACAATTCAATTCTCCGACAAAAAAGTATTTACAATAGTAAAAAACTCTACCGGTCTATCTGCATGGACCCAATGCCCTGCTTCAGGAATGGTTACCATTTTGGCATTTGCAAAGAGTTCATTTATCAATTTAATGTCAGAATTAAATACATAATCTGCCTTCCCGCCTTTCACAAATAAGACAGGCATTTGCAGCGGTATTGTTGGTATGGGTGTGGCTTCGGCAACACATGCCAGGTTAATTTTTAAGGCTTCCAGGTTAAACCTCCAGGCTAATTTCCGATTATCGTCCCAATATAGGTTCTTAAGAAGAAATTGCATGGTGCCCGTGTCTTTAATATCTTGCGAAAGGATTTCTTCTACTTCCTTACGCGACTTTACTTCAGTAAGGTTTACTTTTTCCAAGGCATCAACAATATCCTGATTGGTTACCGGATATTTTTTCGGACTTATATCTACTACCACCATTTTTTCAACTCTTTCCGGATGGGTAACAGCAACGTACATGGCTGTTTTTCCACCCATGGAATGACCCAGTAATAATATTTTATCGAGGTTCTCTGCATTAGCCAATTCCAGCAAATCCTCACTCATAGCTGCGTAGCTATGTTCGGGGTTATGCGGCGAACGACCATGATTTCGCAGATCAATAAAATAAACTGTAAAATTCTCAGCAAATTGCTTTCCCAAAGTCTGCCAATTATCTGACGACCCAAATAAACCATGAAGTATAAATAATGGTTTACCGCTACCTAGCTTGCGATATGAGAGCCTCATTTATTGGAGTTGCCTTAAATATAATTGTACGGTATTTTCGAGCCCCATATAAAGTGCATCTGATATTAGGGCATGACCAATGGAAACTTCTGCCAAATGCGGAATATGCTTGTGGAAGTATGCCAGATTATACAAATTTAAATCGTGTCCAGCATTAATTCCAAGCCCCAACTCATACGCCCTGATGGCAGCTTTTCGGTAATCTGCAATTGCTTTTTCCGGAGATGCGGAATAATTTTTCGCATAGTCCTCTGTATATAATTCAATACGGTCGGTACCTGTTTTGGCTGCTCCATCCATCAGTTTTAAATCCGTATCAATAAATACGGATGTGCGGATTCCCAATTTATGTAAAATAGAAATTACTTCTTTCAGAAGATCTTTATGCTTTAATGTATCCCATCCGGCATTAGAAGTAAGTGCTTCCGGTGGATCAGGGACAAGAGTAACCTGATCAGGTTTTACCTCCATTACTAATTGCATAAACTTATCATTGGGATAACCTTCAATATTAAATTCTACAGAGAGCAGCGGTTTAAGATCGCGAACATCCTGATAACGGATATGTCTTTCATCAGGACGGGGATGAACCGTAATGCCCTGCGCTCCGAATCGCACTATGTCGGATACGGCTTTTGCCAAATCCGGCAGATTGCCTCCACGTGAATTACGGATGAGGGCTATCTTATTAATATTTACACTTAGTTTGGTCAAAATGATGATGTATTAATGCAAAGCTAAAGAAAATAACTACGGTGAATAAATGCTATTCTTTTGTAGGATTAATAATTTTACCCATAAACCATATGCTGCCTGTCATATTGTCGCGTATAATAAAAAAAAACGGATGATTGGCATTAAAAACAGGGTTAGGCCCCGGCCGGTACATTGCATTCATCTTCATTACTATGGCAGTTGCTGCAGCAGCCTCGGTTCCATCTTCATTTACGTCAATAAAAGCTTTATGGATAACATTACTGATAGATAGCCCTTCATTAGAGATGCCACTAAAATCAGCATTTCCAAAGGCATCTGGCATTCCCATTGCGGAAAGTGTTCCAGCCAGTTCAAATGCAACAGTAGTTTTAAATTTTGGAAGGGCAAGGATTACTTTTTGTGAACGAAACAAGGACATGATTTTTGAATAATAGGAATAATTCAATTGATTTTCCATTACATCGATTCCATCTGTTTCTTTAGGCAAAAAAACTACCATAGAAGTTTTTCCGCCTGAGTAAGGAATTTCAATTGCCTGCAATGTTGCATCTTCATAATAACTATAATGGGCAGTATTATGCATAAACTTTGCCGTAATGTTATTTGAGCCGGTTTTGTAAAAGTCATCGTTCTTAGTAGAATCTTTGGAAAATGGAGTCGCCCATTTTCCTTTAAAATAAATGGCATTCACCAGAACCAATTTTGTGGATCCACTAATAATGCCCGGTTTGATTAATTCTTTTATTTTATCATTTGTTTTTTGCTCCACCCAAGTGTTAATTTCATTTCGGGTTTCTTCCGTTTTATTGAAATCAACATTTCGGGCTTCTGAGTTGTAATCGGTACTTACAATATCTTTAAAAGGAGCTAATAATTGGAGCGAGTTGGCAATCCATAAAGAATTTGCAATGCCAAGTGTCAGGTCTTTTCCTGTATCGCCTTCTATTCTTTCAAGATAGGTTTTATATTGCTTGTGAAAAGTATCTTGATCCAAACCAAAATGCAGGACATTACGCATTTGTGTTTCTGTTTCATTTCTTGCTCCGGCATAAGTCATAGCCAGGGCCGTAGATATACTAAATGGAGAAAAAAAGAGATTTTTATTTCCAGATTCTTTTACCTGATTATATAGTTTGAAAGCAAATAAGTTGTTGCTGTCTGCAACAATAAAAGTCTGTTGCGCATTAAGGGTAACCCCAATTATTGAAGCAAATAAAACAGCAACTATTTTGTTCATTTATATTTTTTTCGCACCAACTACCAATTCGTAAATAGTATCCTTATGCAAATACTTATTGGCTATCTCCATTAATTGCGGCGCGGTAATTGTACTTAATGCCTTTACGTAGTTTTCATAATAAGAGTAATCCATGTTATGCAGCCAGATATGTTTGAATCTTTCTGCAAGTGCGAATGGACCGTCCATGCTGCGCATAAAATTGCCTTTGAGATAATTTTTCACCAATTGGAGTTCGTCGGCAGGAACAGGTTCTGTACAAAGCCTGTCCAGTTCTTTATAAATTTCAACAAGTGCGGCGTCACACACGTCACGCCCAACTTCACTTCCGATATTGAAATAGCCTGCATGTTGCAAAAACACAACCGAAGATGAGATTCCATACGTATATCCTTTATCTTCCCGAATGTTGCTCATTAAACGCGAGCCGAAGTACCCACCAAGAATAGTGTTCAATATCTGAAAAGGTATTGCATCCGCATGATTTTTCAGGAACAAGACGCGCCCCATTCGTATGGCAGATTGAACGGAATCTTTTTTATTGCTTGGTATGAAATTTATTTTTTCAGCAACAGAATGTGGTTCATAATTGTGAATTGTAAATTGTGAATTGTAAATTGTTTTGTCCTTTCCAAAGTAATCTCCTATTTTATTCAATAATATATCATTAATCCTGCCGGATACTATCAGTGCGCAATTGCCGGGGGTATAATACTTTTTGTGGAAGGTTTCTAGGTATTCTTTTTTCACTCCGTCAAATTCTTCCAATCGTGTTTTGTGTCCGTATGGATGAGCATCTCCAAAAAGCAGTGCCGGGAAATTCCTGGCTGCCAACACCCGCTCTTTTTGTTCATCTACTAAAAAACGTTGCTTGTTATTATGCAAATAAATTTCCAACTCATTTTGAGGAAACGAAGGCTCTTTAATTATTTCTTCCAAAATAGGAAGCGCTTTATCCAGGTGCTTACCCAGTGTGTAAATAGTTACCGAAGCATAATCCTGCTGCACCGAAGTTTCCAGAAAGGAACCGTAATAATCCAGTAATGATGCAATTTCTTCGGCTGTGTGTTTTTTGCTGCCTTCTTCCAGCATAGAATTCGTGCTTCCGGCAACCAATGGCACATCCTGTTCACGAGAGCCCGCCCTAAATACAGCCTCTATTTTAATTACATCCTGCGTGCCTGCGTTGATGTAATATACAGGGATCCCGTTTGGCAGGGTATAATTTTGTGCATGTATAATATCAATCTTGCTTTCTGTCGCAAGTTTCGGCATGGTTATTCTGTCTAACATAAATCAGTTGGCTTTGGATTTGGAACGGTAATATAAGGTAGAACAATTCGATTCTTTTAGCATATTGGAAGCATCACTCAGTATGTCTTTTTCAGTTACGCTGAAGAATTTCTCCACTTCTTTATTGGCATTTTCTGCTCCTCCGAGTAATTCGAACATAGCCAAATTCATGGCTTTATTTAAAATACTTATCTCGGCAAAGATGTGTTGAGATTCTGTTTTGTTTTTTGCTTTTTCCAGTTCATCTGTTTGTACTTCAGAAGCTGAAAGTTTTGCAATCTCCTTTTGAATAGCTTCGTCAGCCTTTTCAAGTGTAACGCCATCCAGCAATTTGCCTGTGATGATAAATATCCCCGGATCAAGGGATTCATAAGTGAATGCATTTATCTCGCTGAATAATTTTTGATTTTTTACCAGTTCCACATATAGGCGTGAGGCATTACCATCCGTGAGGATATCGGCAAGCAGTTCCATAGTATAGAAATTTTTATCTGCCCGTTTGCCCATATGATAGACCTTATAAATAGCACTGGCAGGAACGTCTCTTTCCAATTCCAGTTTACGGGGTTGGGTCTGAAGCGGCTCGTGGGGTAAATTGCGTTTTGGCGGATTCCCTTTAGGGATAGGAGCAAACCATTTTTCACATAGTCTTTTTACTTCTTCTACGGTAACATTTCCGGTAACACAAAGAATGGCATTATTCGGGCAATAGAATTTCTTAAAAAATGCCTTTACATCGTCCATCACTGCATATTTTATGTGGTCGATATTTTTGCCGATGGTAGGCCATAAATAGGGGTGTACTTTATATGCCAGCTTGGGAATTTCTAACCAAATATCGCCATAAGGTTGATTGAGATAGCTTTGCTTGAATTCTTCAATCACTACGTTGCGTTGCACTTCCAGGCTCTTTTCCGAGAAAGCTAAACTCAGCATCCTGTCTGATTCAAGCCAGAAGCCTACTTCCAGGTTCACTGCAGGAAGAGTGAGGTAATAATTGGTAATATCATTGGTGGTAAAGGCGTTATTCTCTCCGCCCGCTTGCTGCAATACGTTATCAAAATCAGGAATATTGATGGAGCCGCCGAACATCAAATGTTCGAAGAGATGTGCAAAGCCTGTTCTTTCAGGGTCTTCATCGCGTGCGCCCACATCATATAATACATTCACACATGCCATTGGTGTGGAAGTATCTCTGTGCACAAGAACTTTCAGTCCGTTATCTAAAGTGAATCTTTCAAAGTCTATCATAAATATTTTAATCCAATTATTAAGGTTACTATTCCGGTATATTATAATTCCCTGCTTCCTTTATGGCTGCATGAAATTCTTGCATTATTTCTTTTACTATTACACTTGTCGTCTGTATTTCTCTAACCGCAGCAGCAATTTGCCCTATTTCCAATTCGCCTTCATTCATGTCCCCTTCAAACATTCCTTGCTTGGCCCTTGCTCTTCCTAGTAGGTGCTGCAGTTCTTCGGTAGATGCACCGCGGTCTTCGGCCTCCTGTATTTTTTTATAAAATTCATTTTTCAAGATCCGAACAGGCACCAGCTTTTTCAGTGTAAGGACGGTATCACCCTCATTTGACTCTATAATGCTCTTTTTAAAATTTGGATGAACGGAAGCTTCTTCAGATGCGGCAAAACGTGTGCCAATCTGTACGCCATCAGCACCTAGAGCCATACATGCGAGCATCGACCTGCCACTGGCAATCCCTCCTGCAGCAATAAGCGGAATATTTATTTCTTTTTTCACAAGCGGAATCAGGCACAAGGTAGTAGTTTCTTCACGGCCATTATGCCCTCCGGCCTCAAAGCCTTCGGCCACAATAGCATCCACACCCGCCTCCTGGGCTTTGAGGGCAAACTTGGTGCTACCGACTACGTGAACCACTTTTATTCCGTGTTCCTTTAAAAAGGGAGTCCATGTTTTGGGATTCCCAGCAGAAACGAACACGATCTTTACTCCTTCTTCCACTATAATATTCATTACAATATCAATATCAGAATAGAGTAGCGGCACATTCACCCCAAAAGGCTTGTCGGTTGCTTTTTTGCATTTTTGTATATGCTCCCTGAGCACATCAGGGTACATGCTTGCAGCGCCAATAAGCCCTAAACAGCCACTGTTGGCGGCCGCAGAAGCCAACCTCCAGCCGCTCGTCCAAAGCATGCCTGCCTGAATGATAGGATACTTAATATCGAATAGATTCGTTATACGATTCATGGATTGCGAAGATAGGGGAAATTGGGAAGGAGATGAAAAATGAAATATCTTCTATTTTTAAAATCTTGACAATAGAAAAGTCTTCGTTAATTATTTTCCAGTCAATGCTGCCTGAACTTCAGGTAGCAAAGCAACTTCTGCTGCGTTTTTCCAGTTTGTTTCAGGGTGGCTTAGTGCTAAAGCCGGTGGTATTACAACTACTTTAAAAATAAGGGTGCCATATGCCGGACTTGTGGCCGGATAGCCCGGATACTTCGTGTAAGGAGCCCCTCCGGTATAATAGGTAAATGAAACAGAATCATCATTATAGCGGAAACTTAAGTTATCACCTTGGTTTATTAACGATGGGTTTGGCAAAGCAACCCATCCGGTCCCTAAATTAGTGCACCAATAGGCATAAACAGCATCCAGATTATTAGAAGTAATGTTCGTATCAATAAAGCCGGCAATCCAATGATAGGTCGGCGAGCCGGTGGATACCCATGAAGAAGAAGTATCGGAGGGTGTATGTATGGTTATAACGGTATAGGTACTGGTAACGATATTTGCAACTCCATTCAATCCGGTTGCTCCTGTTGCCCCAACAGGCCCTGCCGGTCCCGTATCTCCTTTACTGCAAGATACGATTATGGCAGTTATAGCAAGTATGGATAAATAATGTAGTATTTTCATGGCTTGTTTTTTTAAGCTATTAGACAGCAAATATAAAGGATTCCTTCGTCAGCAATTGAAATGAAATAAACAGGAGTACGAAATGTGCTTAGCCACTGGTGTAAATTTATTATTTTCGCAACTCATAACAATCAAATATGGCATACGATTTAATAGTAATAGGCAGCGGTCCCGGTGGATATGTGGCTGCCATCAGAGCATCTCAGCTGGGAATGAAAGTAGCAATAGTAGAACGTTCAGAGTTGGGCGGCATATGCCTTAACTGGGGATGCATTCCTACAAAAGCATTATTGAAAAGCGCACAGGTATTTGAATATCTGAAGCATGCTCAAGACTATGGAATAAAAGTGAGTGGTGGAGAAGCCGATTTTGCTGCTGTTGTAAAACGGAGCCGCAATGTGGCCGATGGTATGAGCAAGGGCGTTCAGTTTTTGATGCGGAAAAATAAAATTGAAGTAATAAAGGGTTTTGGTAAGTTGAAAGCCGGTAAGAAAGTAGAAGTTACCGAAGCCGGGAAAGCTACTATGTATGAAGCTAAGAATATTATTGTTGCTGTAGGCGCAAGGTCAAGGGAACTACCCAATTTAAAAATTGACGGTAAAAAGATTATTGGTTATCGGGAAGCGATGATATTGCCGGCTGTTCCAAAATCGATGGTAATTATAGGCTCCGGAGCCATAGGTTCGGAGTTTGCCTATTTTTATGCTACCATGGGAACTAAAGTTACACTAGTTGAAATGTTGCCAAACATTGTACCGGTGGAAGACGAAGAAGTATCAAAACAATTAGCGAAATCGTTTGCCAAGCTTGGTATTGATGTGCGCACCGAGGCATCGGTTCAAAGTGTTGATATTAAAGGCGCCGGCTGCAAAGTGAATATTAAAGATGCAAAAGGAGAAGCCATTGTTGATTGCGATGTGGTACTATCCGCTGTAGGTATAGCCTCAAACCTTGAAAATATTGGCCTGGAAGATATAGGCGTAATAACGGAAAAAGGAAAAATAGTTGTCAATGCGTATTATCAGACCAATATACCCGGTATTCACGCCATTGGCGATTGTGTGGGTGGACAGGCATTGGCCCACGTAGCCAGTGCAGAGGGAATTATTTGTGTGGAAAAAATGGCAGGCCAAAATCCTGAACCACTTAACTATAATAATATTCCGGGATGTACTTATTGCCAACCGGAAATTTCATCGGTAGGATATACTGAAAAAGCAGCCAAGGCGGCAGGGTATGAGATTAAGGTCGGTAAGTTTCCATTTTCTGCTTCAGGTAAAGCAAGTGCAGTTGGGGCAAAAGATGGGTTTGTGAAATTAATATTTGATGCAAAATATGGTGAGTTTTTAGGTGCACATATGATTGGCTATAACGTTACCGAGCTTATTGCTGAGTGCGTTGTGGCACGTAAGCTGGAAACCACAGGACATGAAATAATAAAATCAGTTCATCCGCACCCTACAATGAGCGAAGCTATTATGGAAGCCGCTGCCGCCGCATACGGGGAGGTAATACACTTATAACAAAAATGAAATTTTATTTAAGAATAGTTTCTGCTGTAATAATTTTAGTGGTTTTTGGTTCTCTCGGATTTTCTCAAAGTTCCACTACTGCCGATCTTTATAAAACAGCCGTAAATCTTAGGTTAAAAGGACAGTTTCATAATGCACTCGCAATTTTCAAGTTGCTCCTTAACAAAGACTCTAATAATACGGCATATTTAGACTATACCGCTGTATTAACCTGCAAAACTATGCATGATGACACTAAGCCTGAGAATCCTCCTATTGAGGCATATAGGCACTGTGAATATCTTGCCAAAAAAGCGCTCAGACTTGATAGTAATAATGCCGAGTCGCACTATGCTTATGCTTTTTCAATAGCTGTGATGAGCGAATACGCTACGCATAAGCAACAAATTAGTATTGCCGGAACCATGAAAAAAGAGTTGGACAAAACATTGAAGTTAAATCCTCACCATGCCGGGGCTTATCACCTGCTTGGCCGTTGGTTTGATAAATTGGCAAGTTTTAGTTCCATGGAAAAACTGGCTGTAAAGGTTTTATATGGGGCAACATTGCCAGATGGAACTTATGCGCAAGCCGCCGCCGCTTATGAAAAAGCTATTCTCTATGAGCCTGATTACATTTTACATCAATATGAACTTGCCGCTACTTATCATAAAATGGGAAGGGACACAGATGCAAAGGTGTGGCTTCAAAATGCTATCAACTCCAACTATGCAGGAGATGATGCAACAACCGTAAAGAACAGTTGCAGAAAATTACTGGCAGCTTTGAAATAAATTCTACCTGTTTCTCATTACTTCGCTTATATCCTTCATAAGCTTTTCGGCAAGGTTATCAGCAGTAGTACGTGAATCTCCTTCAGCAATGATGCGTATAATTGGTTCGGTATTGGAACGGCGCAGGTGTATCCAATCCTTGCCAAATTCCAGTTTAATTCCGTCTCCTGTATCAATAATGTATTTCTCGTATTTCTTTTTAATAGCATCTAAAACCTTATCAACGTTGAGTTCAGGTGAAAGTTCAATTTTGTTTTTTGAGATATGATAATTAGGATATTGCGAACGAAGCATGGAACAGCTCTTCCCAAATTTAGCAAGATGTGTCAGGAATAAAGCTATCCCTACAAGGGCATCGCGTCCATAATGCAAGTCGGGATAAATAATTCCGCCATTTCCTTCTCCGCCTATTATGGCATTATTTTTTTTCATGGTTTCCACCACATTCACTTCTCCTACGGCCGATGGAAAATAAGCACATCCGGCCTTAATGGTAATATCTTTAAGCGCCCGAGTTGAGGAGAGATTGGAAACCGTACTTCCTTTTTTGTTTTTGAGTATATAATCCGCTACAGCAACAAGGGTGTATTCCTCACCAAACATTTCACCATCTTCACAAACAAGGGCAAGTCTGTCAACATCCGGATCAACGGCAATGCCCAGGTCTGCTTTTTTTCGTTCTACTGTTTTGGAGAGTTCGGTAAGATTTTCAGGGATTGGTTCAGCTTCATGCTTAAAATCTCCGGTAGGTTCACAAAATAGTGGAAATATTTCCTCCACCCCCAATTGCTTTAACAATACAGGAACAATTATACCGCCTACCGAATTAACGGCATCTAAAACTACTTTGAATTTCTTTGCTTTGATGGCTTTAATATCCACCAATGGCAGTGACAGAATAAGATCTATATGTTTTTGAAGGTAAGAATCATCTTCCCTTATTTCTCCCAGTAAATTAACGGAAGCGAATTCAAAATTACCTGTTTTGGCAATGTTCAGTACATCGTTTCCTTCCGATTCAGAAATAAATTCTCCCCGGGAGTTAAGCAACTTAAGCGCATTCCAATTTTTAGGATTGTGGCTGGCTGTAATTATTATACCACCATCGGCCTTTTCACCTGCAACTGCCAGTTCAACTGTTGGGGTTGATGCAAGTCCAAGGTCCGTAACATCAATTCCAAGCCCTTGCAGAGTTCCTGCAATAATGTTTCTTACAAATTGTCCTGACAAACGGGCATCGCGGCCTATAACAATCCGTGGCTTTTGGCTCCCTTTGCCTTTTTGGTTCCTTTTTACCCAGGAGCCGTAAGCTGAAGTGAATTTTACAATTTCAGTAGGGGACAAACCGCCGTCTCCATTGCTTCCAATGGTGCCTCTAATGCCGGAAATAGATTTAATAAGTGTCACAGGTTTTTAAAATCGGGGACGCAAAAGTAATTTTTTTGCCTTAATTATGGCGTCTCTATTTTTATGAGGCAATGATTTTTCAAATAATTTAATTCACTATTGTATATAGTATGCAGAAAATAATTTAAGGAGCGTATTAGATTTTTTTATAGTTTAGCAGCCTGAATGATAAAGTAGTGTATTAATAACAACGCATGAAGAAATTTACTTTACTTGGTTTTCTTATTCTTCCCGCAATTTCTTTTGCCCAAATTTACTTTGGTTCAACCGTTGCTGCATCGCAAGGGGGATCTATCAACGCTACTGCAGAAAACTGGGAAGCCATAGAAGTAAATCCTGCTAACTTAGGTTGGGCTAGTAACCATTCATTTTCATTCAGTATTGCAAACGTAGGATTAAACTTTGCAGACAATGGGTTAAATCTTGCCAGTAATTCAATCGTTGGAGAACTTAAAAACATTGATACCCAAAAGGTCATTAGTCCTTTGCAAAGAACGCAAATGTATAATGCCGTTACTGCTCCCGGAGGCCTAAATATAAGCAGTACAGTAACTTGGGCGGCATTTTCCTTTACCATACCTAAAATAGGTGGGTTTGGCATCAGTTTAACCGATAAAGTCTATGCGCATGTTCAATTAAGCAACAATGCAGCAAGGTTATTGGACGACCTTACGGGTGTGAGTGATTCGGCAACGTTACTTGCCGCAGCACATAAGGACTCCGCTTTACTCAGGGAAACTTCTGCCCAAATAGCAGACGGTACTAATGCAGGTGGATACCATTACCGGGAATTGAATATAGATTTTGGCCGCAAACTTTTTTCTATTCCAACGCATAACACAGGCAGGGGTGGAGCTTCCTTTGAAAATTCTGAATTCCTCGATACCGCTCGAAATGCAAATCTTAAATATAACGATATTCAGATATTTGGTGGAATAGGGTTTAAGCCAATATGGGGTCTTGGCTCTTATAGTTCAGTAGTAACCGGTGGAGAGAATGTAGAAGAAGGAACCTATGTTTATTCTAATCCTAATTATGGCAAAGATATATCAGGTAATATTTTTACAGCCAATGGCAGAGGATTTGGCGTTGATTTGGGATTGAGCGCCACTTTTAAAGATTGGACTGCTGGTGTTTCAGTTACAGATATCGGAAAGATAACCTGGCAAAATAATTCGTTTCAACCGCTGGTTTTAAAATTCCCACCATTAGATAGTATAAATTATCTTTTAAATAATAATGGCAAACTGTTCAATTATTTTGTGAGCCATAATGAATCTAATACCGGAGGAGCACCAAATTACACTACTGAGTTACCTACCCAGTTTAGAGCAGGGTTAAGTTATAAACTTACCCAACTGGTTACAGTATCTTCCGATTATGTAGCACCTTTAAATACTGTGCAGGGTAACCTTTTAAATCCTTATTATGCTGTGGGAGCTAACATTAATATTTTCCGCTGGGTTGGATTTGGTGTTGGCTATGCAACGGAGAAAGGATTTGGAAACCTTATGCCGGTCGGTTTTTTTATTAATGTATTTTATGGCTTTGAAGTTTATGCAGGCACGAACGACCTCATTGCCTATTTAGGTAATTCTAATGGCCATGTTTTATCAGGATCTGCAGGAATAAAGATATTTGGATTTTAAAATGAAGAACAACGCTATAGTCATATTTGTATTATTTCTTTTTTCTGTCGGAAAAATTACGGCACAGGCTCCTGCTCATAAACCCGGCCACGATACGGTTAAAGCTATGAAGGAATCGCCATTGCAAATGGCCAGAATGAATTACAATAAGGGCTTGGATGATTTTGCAAAAAAGGATTATTCTACCGCACTGGTTGGTTTCAACAGTGCTATTTCCGGTGACCCTAAATTTGAAGCCGCATATTTGGGGCGAGCTAATACCCATTTAAGGCAAAAGGACTATCATGATGCAGCCGATGATTATAAAGCAGCTCTTAAGATTGATTCCAATGATGAAAAAGCATGGTATGGTTTAGGTCAGGCAGAGACTCTGTTAGGTAACAAAGGTCAAGCTATTTCGGCTTTTATGCGTTTTGTAAAGAAGAACACTAACAATGGAGACGCATGGTATTGCTTGGGTGAACTTCAATACCGCATTAATAATTATAATGATGCATTGTCCGATTTTTCATTGGCCATTGCCTCCAAGCCAAATTTTGCCGAAGCTTATAACGACAGGGGTGCATGTAATTTTGCACTTGGAAATTATCAAACTGCTGCCAGTGACTACAGGCTGGCATTAGCCATCGCAAAAACTCCGGGAACATATAATAATCTTGGCAATGCAGAGTATAAGTCTAAGGACAATGAGGCAGCCATAGGAGCATTTTCACAAGCCATTACGTTAAATCCTCAGTATGCCGATGCCTACGATAACAGGGGAGTTGCCTATCTTGATAAGAAGGACTACCAAAATGCGCTGAATGATTTTGATAAGGCAATTCAATTGGACTCAACAAATTCCTTTGCTTATTGTAACCGCGCTATAGCAGAATATAAAACGAATGATTTGGAAAATGCAAAAGAGGATTGTGATAAAGCTATTAAAATCAATTCAGGTTATGGAGTTGCGTATTTGAATCGGGGCATTATTGAAGAAATGATGCGCAAGGAAAAGGATGCCTGCAACGACTGGCAAAAGGCCGCAAAATGTGGAGTTACTGTAGCTAATGATTATGTAAAAGATTGCAAATGAGTTATAAAGTACATAAAATTTATACATTGCATAGAGTAAAAAAAATACTTTTAACTTTCTGTTTTTTAGTCTTTACACTTTTCGGTTGGGGGCAAAGCAAGGAATTTGTTAAAAAGAATTTCAAGGATAATATAAAGGGATACAAGAAAGCAATGGACTCCATTAAAAAAGGAAATTCTTATTGCGCCAAGGGAATGCACTATTTCCGCTTTGCCATTCCATATTATATGAGCGCAGAGAAATTTAATCCTGATAATGCTATGCTGAACTACAAAATAGGGAAGTGTATGATTTATTCCCCTTTGAAATTAAAAGCAGCAAAATATCTTGAGAAGGCCATCGCATTGAACCCTACGGTTACTGCAGATGCGCATTACTTTCTGGCCAGAGCATACCATTTAAACATGGAGTGGGATAAAGCCAAACAGGAATATAATACCTACTTGCAAACCCTTACGCCTGACAAAAGCGGTGTAATAGCTGAAGTGAGAAGAAAAATTCAAGAATGCGATAATGGCAAACAGTTATGCCAGTCTCCTATACGTGTTTTTATTGATAATTTAGGAACTACAATAAACACCAAGTATCCCGAATACCATCCGCTTATAAGTGCAGATGAATCGAAAATAATTTACACCGTAAGATCACCTATCACAAAGAAAAAGATTGATCCGGCCGATGCCGAAAACTTTGAAGCTGTCTTTGTTTCTAATTATACAAATGGAGCTTGGGGTGCCGCACAAGATATAGGTGCTCCTATAGATGTAAAACAGCACGATGCTACTGCCGGTTTATCACCCGACGGACAAACTTTATATATATATAGAACCAACGGAAATGGCGATCTCTATCAAACCAATCTTACAAATAATGGATGGTCCAAGCCTAAGAGAATGAATGATATGATAAATTCAGTAGGAAAGGAAACATCTATAACCGTTTCTGCTGATGGAAAGGTATTCTATTATATAAGTAACAGGCCAGGTGGCTATGGAATGGGGGATATTTATAAGGTTACCATTGATCCTAATGGGAATTGGACTAGCCCTCAAAATTTAGGTCCTACTATCAATACTCAATACGATGAATTGGGTGTATATCTTCAACCGGATGGAAGTGCACTTTACTTTAGCTCTACCGGGCATAATACAATGGGTGGATATGATATTTTTAAATCGACTTATGTAAGCGGTCAATGGTCAGTACCTGAGAATATGGGCTATCCTATTAATACTCCGGGTGATGATGTTTACTTTGTAATGCCTGCAGATAAGAAACACGCCTATTACTCATCCGACCAGGCAGGCGGAGAAGGTGATATGGATAATTACATGATTACGTTCCTGGGTCCTGAAAAACCTGTGGTTTTCAGCAATTCACCCGCTGCATTGGCAGGTACTGCTAATATTGCAGATGTTATGACATCTCAGGCCGTAATAGTGGAAACAAATAAGGCACTTTTGAGAGGTACCGTTGTTGATTCGGAAACACACAAACCTTTATTTGCTACTATTCAGTTAATGGATAATAAGAAAAATAAACTAGTTGCTACTTTTACAACAGACAGCACTACCGGAAATTATGTAGTTTCCCTGTCATCAGGTATTAATTACGGCATAGCGGTAAAAGCTAATAATTATCTTTTTTATTCGGCTAATATTGATTTAACAGACTCCTCACATTATCGGGAGATTGTTAAAAATGTTGCACTACAACCGTTAGAAGTTGGAAGCCATGTAGCATTGAGGAATATATTCTTTGATTTTAATAAATCCAACTTGAGAAAGGAATCAGCTCCTGAACTGCAAAAAGTGATAGATTTACTTAAACAATATCCTACAATGAGTATTGAAATTGCAGGCTATACTGATAATAAAGGCGGGGCGCAATACAATATTAACCTCTCCGGAGCCAGAGCAAAGTCTGTAGTTAATTACCTGATTGCTCACGGAATATCAGCTAAGCGGCTGACCTCTAAAGGGTATGGTGCAGGTAGCCCTATTGCTACCAATACTACCGATGAAGGCAGGCAATTAAACCGCCGCACCGAATTTAAGATTACCAAAAAATAATCTAAATCAAAGGTCTTACAAGAGAAAGCCTCCTTACTTAAAAAGGAGGCTTTTTTTATGAAGCACGTAAATTATTATATTGTTAAAGTTGTATAAAGTCATAGTTTTATATGATAATGCATTGGTTTTTCTAAAAGGTATTCCTTATTTTTGTATTAAAATTAAATAAAATGAAACCAAACATAGACATATCAGACAAAAACAGGCAAGAGGTAGCTGATATTTTGAACGTATTACTTGCCGATGAATATGTACTTTATACTAAAACACGCAATGCGCACTGGAATATTGTGGGGAGTAACTTCATGGAGTTACATAAGTTTTTTGAAGGTCAGTACGAGGCAATAGATGAAACAATTGACTCAGTGGCTGAACGCATACGTACATTGGGGCATTATTCATTGGGTACATTGAAGGATTTTTTGAAACTTACCCATTTATCAGAAAATGTGGCATTGAGTAACGAAAAAGACGCATTAAAAGCCCTGCTCGAAGGTCATGAGGTTATTATCCAGAATATACGTAAAGATATAATTACCATTAACGATAAACATAAAGATTTAGGGACTGCCGATTTTATTACCGGGATAATGGAAGAACACGAAAAAATGGCTTGGATGCTGAGATCATACCTCGCCTAATATTTTCGATTTTTTTATTACTTATTTGGTAGTATGTCAATAATAACAATATTGACATAAGCGGTGAGTTTTACTCCCGCCCTAAAGTAATTGGATAGAATAAATTCCCTACGTTTGTAGAAATTATTGATACATGAAAAACATTGCAGTTATTGGTTCTGGAACTATGGGGAATGGCATTGCCCATGTGTTTGCACAAAATGGATATTCGGTAGCCCTTATTGATATTTCAGCTGAGGCGCTTAACAAGGCAATTGCCACCATTTCAAAAAATATTGACAGACAAGTGGCAAAAGGCGTTTTGAAAGAAGAAGATAAAACGGCCACCTTGAAAAACATCACCACTTTCACTGAAATGCAGAAAGGCATACAAGGTTGTGAACTTGTTATTGAAGCAGCGACAGAAAATCCCGAAATAAAATTTAAACTGTTTCGGGATTTAGATGCCATGTGCCCTGAAGGAGTTATACTTGCAAGTAACACCTCTTCTATTTCCTTAACAAAAATAGGAGCAAATACCAAACGTTCAGATAAGGTAATTGGGATGCATTTTATGAATCCCGTTCCGGTTATGAAACTGGTAGAAGTAATAAGAGGATATAATACATCCAATGAAGTTACCAAAACAATCATGGAATTATCGCGCAAGCTGGGCAAGGTTCCGGTTGAGGTAAATGATTATCCAGGCTTTGTTGCAAACCGCATACTCATGCCTATGATTAATGAGGCTATATATGCATTGTTTGAAGGTGTAGGTGGAGTTGAGGAAATAGATACGGTAATGAAACTGGGCATGGCCCATCCCATGGGACCATTACAGTTAGCTGATTTTATAGGACTTGATGTATGTCTTTATATATTACGTGTACTACATGATGGCTTGGGCAATCCGAAATATGCACCATGCCCTTTACTTGTTAATATGGTAACTGCAGGTAGTTTAGGTGTAAAATCCGGAATGGGGTTTTATTCCTACCAGGCCGGAAGCAAAGATTTAGTGCTTGCGCCGAGATTTAGAAAGTAAGTAGCAGGTTCTTACTTATTTCATTTTGTAGATGCTTGCTATAAACTCTGCTGCTTTTGCCCCATATTGAATTGCTGCACCTGAAAAAATATGAAACATGGATATTTTGGTATAATTTTGCAGGATGTCAAAAAAAATAATCATTGGATCGAGAGGTAGTGAACTGGCACTTTGGCAGGCGAATTTTATTACCAAAGAATTAGAGAAGACAGGTGTTGACGTTGAATTAAAAATCATTAAAACCCGGGGAGACAAGCAGCAGGAAGAGCGCTTTTCGGAAATGCAGGGGCAAGGATTTTTTACCAAGGAAATAGAGGAAGCTCTTTTGAAAAAGCAAATTGACCTGGCCGTACATTCTTATAAAGATTTGCCGACAACGGCAGTTGAAGGACTTAAAGTAGGTGCCGTATCTTATAGGGAAGACCCATCCGAAATGTTGCTTATTCAAAAAGATTGTGTAGATGAGAGGCGTAAGCTGAATTTGAAAGATAAAGCTATTGTTGGCACTTCTGCCGCAAGGCGCAAGGTGCAATTGCGTGCTTTCAGGCCCGACGTGGACATTCAGGATTTACGTGGAAATATTCCTACCCGAATACAAAAACTGAGAGATAAAAAATACGATGCGATAGTAGTAGCTTCAGCTGCTATTGAAAGGCTTGGATTAGATATTTCAGATTTTCATATAGAAAAACTCACTCCGCAAGAATTGGTTCCCGCCCCGGCGCAAGGTGTGCTTGCCTTGCAAATAAGAGAAGGAGATACAACAATGCAAGCGGTGATTGACAAAATAAATCATCCGGAGGTGGAAGAAATAGTATCTATTGAACGTAATATATTTAATCTTTTCAGAGGAGGATGTAATTTGCCATTAGGTATTTATTGCGAAAAGCATAGCGATGAAAACGACAGGCCGTTTTTTAAAGCATGGGCTGCCTATGCCCCTGATGAAAGCGCATATCCTCGGTATTATCATTTTCATACATATGAACCCGGAAATTGGGCAAATAAAGTGGCCGATAAAATAAAAGCGGAGAATCCTGTTTCTGTTTTTATTACAAGAGACTTAAAGAAAGATGATTTTTTCAGCCGGGTGCTTAAAGCGAATAAGTACGAAGTTTCAGGCAGAGCGTTTATAGAATTTAAAACAATACCTTTCAGCCGGATTCCTATAGCCGATTGGGTGTTTTTCTCCAGCAAACATGCTGTAAAATATTTCTTCGATCAGAAACCGGAAATGGGGAAATTAAAAATTGGTGCAATAGGGAAGTCTACGGCAGCGGCTATCCGAACCTATGGTAAAAGAGCCGATTTTATTGGCTACTCTACAGATACCCGGCTTACAGGCAAACAATTTGCCAGTTTGGTAAAGTCTGCTCCTGTGGTGTTTCCACAAGCGAAGGACAGTATGAGGACCATACAACAACAGTTTGTGAATAAAAGCCAGACCAGGGATCTGGCCGTTTATGAAACCATTCAAAAACCGGTAGAAGATACGCCCGATGCATCTATTATGTTATTTACAAGCCCATCTAATGTGGAAGCCTTTTTTGAAAAGAAAAAACTGAATTCCGAACAGAAAGTAATTGCCATGGGCGATGCTACGGCCCATACCCTTAAACAATTTGGAGTGAAATCAGTTTACCTTGTTCCTTCATTTGATGAGGTGGGTTTGCTACAGGCCATATTTAGTGTTTAGAATATCTTTGCATAATAAATAAATAGAGTATGATACACCGTCCGCGCCGCTTAAGAAAAAATCCCATTATCAGGGAACTGACAGCTGAAGTTCGTTTTCATAAGGACATGCTCATCTATCCCTATTTTGTTGAAAAAGGCAAAAATATTACTGCTCCCATAAGTTCCATGCCGGGCATTAATCATTTTTCTCCCGATACGTTGGTGAAAGATGTGGAAATGGGATTGAAAAATGGAATTAATAAAATACTACTGTTTGGCAGCGGAGAGGAAAAATCGGAAGAAGGCAGATCTGCTTATAAGCAAGATACCGTTGTTGCAGAAGCGATAAAGCTTTTAAAGAAAAATTTTGCCGATGATATTTATATAATCACCGATGTATGCCTGTGCGCATATACTTCACATGGGCATTGCGGCATTATTCACGACGGACGCATAGATAATGACTCTTCTATCGAGGCGATTGCCAGGATGGCGCTTACGCATGCCGAAGCCGGAGCTGATATGGTTGCACCTTCCGATATGATGGACGGCCGGGTTGCTGCTATACGCGATATATTGGATGAAGATCATTTGGAGGAGACTGCTATCATGTCCTATTCTATAAAATTTGCATCCTCCTATTACGGACCATTCCGTGAGGCAGCCGATTCTGCTCCTCAATTTGGTGACAGGAAATCCTACCAGATGGATTATCGTAATCCGAATGAAACGATGAAAGAGGCCTTTCTGGATGAAGAAGAAGGAGCCGATATACTTATGGTAAAGCCTGCACTTGCTTACCTCGATATAATACACCGCCTCCGTGCAAATACAAATCTGCCCATAGCCTGTTATAATGTATCAGGCGAATATTCCATGGTAAAAGCTGCCGCGGAAAAAGGATGGATAGATGAGAAGGCGGTGGTGATGGAAAACATGCATGCATTTGTGCGTGCAGGTTCGGGCCTCCTTATAACCTATCATGCAAGAGATATTGTAGAAAAAGGTTGGGCTTAACATATGTTGAGTTTTGAATGTTGAATGATTTGAACTTTTAATTTGTCACTCATTACAAAATCCACGTCTCGTTTTGATTCACCTATTGAATATCTCAAAGGGGTCGGTGCTCTGCGTGCAGAAGCGCTGAAAAAGGAGCTCAACATCCACACTTTTAAAGACCTCTTATATTTCTATCCATTTCGGTATGTGGATCGAACACGCATTTATAAAATCAAAGAGATAAATGCCGATATGCCCTTTATCCAAATTTGCGGGAAAATCACCCATGTGGATATTACAGGCCCTAAGCGCAGACAGCGCATGCAAGTCGATTTTGAAGATGACACCGGCAGGATTGAATTGATCTGGTTCCAGGGAATAAACTGGGTTAGCAAAAAATTACGTCCCGATACGCAATATATTGTATTTGGCAAGCCGTCTTCATTTAGGGGAATATTAACTATCTCTCATCCCTCCATGGAAGAAATGACGCCGGAGAATTTAGAAATGGTCAAAGGATTGCAACCGGTATACAGCAGCACTGAAAACCTCAAATCCAAAAGCCTTGATTCAACCGGAATCATAAAATTGCAGCGTGCCCTTCTTTCAAAGCTGGAAGATGCAATTACCGAAACACTTCCTTCCTACATGCTTGAAAAGCTGCGTTTAATGCCCCGAAAGGAAGCGCTCAAAAACATACATCTGCCTGTTAATATTGAAAAATTAAACCAGGCTCAGTTCCGTTTAAAGTTTGAGGAATTGTTTTATATGCAACTAAGATTGCTGCGAAATAAAACAGAAAGAGAGGTTACTGTAAAAGGATTTGTATTTTCAAAAGTGGATACACACGTAAATGACTTTTATCGCACGTATCTTCCTTTTCCGCTTACGGAAGCCCAAAAGCGGGTTATACGTGAAATACGTACAGATACGGGCTCAGGAAAACAAATGAACCGCTTGCTACAGGGCGATGTAGGGAGCGGGAAAACATTAGTAGCGTTGCTTTGTATGTTGATTGCATTGGATAACGGATTTCAATGTTGTATGATGGCACCTACGGAAATATTAGCTACGCAGCATTTCTCTACCTTGAAAGAATTCCTAAAGGATATGCCTGTTAAGATTGCTTTGATTACCGGCTCTAAAAAGGAATCAGAAAGAAAAATACTTCATCGGGAACTTGAAAATGGCGAATTGCAAATTATAGTTGGCACACATGCATTGATTGAAGACAGGGTAAAATTTAAAAACCTGGGGTTAGTTGTAATTGACGAACAACATCGATTTGGTGTAAACCAAAGGGCGAGGTTATGGACGAAGAGTGATATGCCTCCACATATACTGGTAATGACTGCAACCCCCATTCCCCGCACACTTGCCATGACGTTATATGGCGACCTGGATGTCTCTGTTATTGATGAAATGCCGCCCGGAAGGATACCGATAAAAACCATGCATAAGTTCGATACGAAGCGAAGCGAAGTATTTTCGTTCATTAAGAGAGAATTGGAAAAGGGTCGGCAGGCTTATGTAATATATCCTTTTATAGAGGAGTCGGAAAATTCTGATATCGAAAACCTGATTCATGGATATGAAGAAATGCAAAAAGCTTTTCCTGCTAACAGCATTGGGATGATGCATGGTAGGATGAAGTTTGCAGACAGAGAAAGAACCATGAAAATGTTTGCTGCAAACGAAATACAAATTTTGGTTGCAACTACGGTAATTGAAGTGGGCGTGAATGTGCCCAATGCAAGTATCATATTAATTGAGAGTGCGCAAAAATTCGGATTGTCGCAGCTTCATCAACTCAGGGGAAGAGTTGGAAGAAGTACCCATCAGAGTTACTGCATTCTAATGACACCTTATGAACGCGGTGCTGATGCAAAAGCAAGAATCAATATTATGGTTGCAACGAATGATGGATTTGAGATTTCGGAAGAAGATTTACGGTTACGCGGTCCGGGTGATATGATGGGAACACAGCAAAGCGGCATACTTGATTTAAAAATTGCGAACCTTGCAAAAGACAGTACCATACTTCGGCAGGCAAGAATAATTGCATCTGAAATTTTAAAGGAGGATAAAAACCTGGGACTTGAAAAACATCGCTTGCTAGCTGAACAGCTTAGGCAGATTGATAAGGAGAAAGGCGACTGGAGCAGAATTTCATAGAAACAAAAACAAAAAAAGCAAAAATAAAAAAGGCCCCTTTCGGAGCCCTTTTAAACCTATTTCTTTTTCGAAGCTTTTTTCTTCGCTGCAGGTTTCTTCTTTGCGGCTGCCTTCTTTTTTGGAGCAGCTTTCTTTGCTTTCTTTGTTGCCATGTTGTTGATTGTTTTAAATTATGATACGAAATACGACAATATTTTAATGAAAAGAAATTCATGTAACAGGTATTTTTTAACATTCAAATGTTCATAAGCATGAAATGACTTTAAAATATTTTGCAAATAAAAAATTGAAACCTTTCGAAATGCCTATGAATAGAATGATTTGCGATGAATCTAAGAAGAAAAATATTTTTTCGATGGAAGAGTCAAAACCGAATATGAAGGAAAAATATTTCAGCTCTTTTTAATTTTTACTGCATAATGGGTGTAGTATCACTTCAAAAATATTCATTTTCAAAATAGTGAGTACCCTTAAACCCGCTACAATTAATGAAAAGAGAGGCTCATATTTAAATGAGCCTCTCCACATCAAACAACAATTATAGGAAAGTGAATTATTCCTGCTTTAGCATTTCTACTACAATAGCTAATCGTACTTCATCACTCACAACTATATTTCCTGCTTCGGTTGTTGCGCTCCATTTTAATCCGTAGTCTTTCCGGTTTATTTTTCCACTCAGTTCAAATCCTGCAAGGGTTTTTCCAAAATGGTTCTTAGTGGTTCCTCCATAAGCAACATCTAAAGTTACGGGAAGTGTTTTATCGCGGATGGTAAGATTGCCGGCAAGCTTATAATTTTCCGCATCAATTTTTTTATAGCTTGTAGAAACGAATTTTATTTTCGGATAGGTTTCAGCATTGAAGAAATCATCGGATTTAAGATGGCCATCGCGTTGTTCAAGTCCGGTTGTAATACTGTCTGTATCCGCTTCAAAAGTAATTTTTGCATCCGTAAAGTCATCGTTGTTGGTTTCCAGGGTAGCATCAAATTTATTGAAATGCCCTCCAAGGGTTGTTACCACCAGGTGCTTAACTTTGAATTCGATGCGACTGTGTGCAGGGTCAATTTTCCATGTGCTCATGATTGTTAAAATTTAAGGGTTATTATTTATTTAGTTGAAAATTTGCGGTCGATTGAAAATGCTCCCGCGCCTGCAATAATTAATGCAAGTGCCATGCCCAAAATGAGAAGATGATATTCAAACCCCTCTCCTTTTTTGTCCCCACTCCAGTTCATGAAGAAGCCATTCGGGGATGCTACATTATATAGGATGCCGATAAAGAGTCCGAATACCCCAAGTGCGGCAATTCTTGTAAATACACCTAAGATGAGCATAAGCGATCCGAAGAATTCAATGAGTATTACAAATAACGCAGTAATATAATACATATGTCCGGCACCTGTAAAGTATTGCATAGTGCCGCTATAGCCATAACCTCCGAACCAGCCCAACATTTTTTGTGCTCCATGTGCAAACAGAACGCACCCCAGCGTTATGCGGATTATTAGTGGAGTAATTTCTGATTTGGTATGTATGATTTGTTTAAACATAGTTTAACTTAATTTTATAAGGCAAAAGTACTAAGCTGGTTCCTTATAGAACTTGAACTAGATTAAGAAATCAGGTGTGCGCTATCTTATTTCTTATTTTACTGAGAAATTCCGGAGAGATACCTAAATAGGAAGCAATATGCTTCAAGGGTATTTGTTCATAAATCCCCGGGTATTGTTTAATGAAAACTTTATACCGTTCTTCTGCCGGAACAGATATTACCTGGCGAATCCGGCGCATTTGGTTTACCATGGAATTTTGGAAAAGTATCCGGAAGAATCGCTCGAATTTTGGAATTCGAGTATAAACTTCTTCCATGTCTCTCTTGCGTATTTCAAAAACTTCGGTAGGTATAAGCGCGTCAATAATATATTCGGAGGGTGTTTCTGTTATATAGCTGTATAAATCGGAAATCCACCAGTCTTTACAGGCAAAAGCTATTATATGTTCTTTGCCGTTTTCATCTATGGAATAATTTCTCAGGCATCCGTCAATTACAAAATATTGATTTTTTGCTATATCTCCAAAGTTTAGGAGAATATCTCCTTTTTCGAGTTTGCGATAATGAAGAAGGCTTTCAAAATATTTCTTCTCCTCTTCATCAAGAGTAATATGTTTTGAAATATTTTTTATAATAGCTTCTTCTTTCATATGCCAAATAGAAAATCAATACTTGCTTATATACGTGTATATGTTAAATGTATTATTATTTTTCATTTCTTTCTCAATATCCTTTTTCAGCTTTTCTTTGCTAATATCTTCCATTCTCTTTTTAAGAATAAGGCGATAGGCTTTTTCTGCCCATAATTCATTTTTATCTGTACTGGAGTTTTCTCTTAGGTGATGTAAAATAGCTTCCACTAATTTTTCTACTCCTTCATTTTGGGTGGCAATGGTTTTTACAACTTCTACATTTGAATTTTTTCTGCCATTTAAAGGCATGGTTTGGTATAGGTTTTTTGAGAATTCATCAGCCCCTTCTCTATCTGCTTTATTAACAACAAAGATGTCGGCTATTTCCATTATCCCCGATTTCATAGCCTGTATTTCATCCCCGGCTTCAGGGGTAAGAACGAGCAGGGTAACGTCTGCCAAAGCAGCAATCTCTATTTCCGACTGACCAACACCAGCCGTCTCCATTAATATATAATCAAACCCTGCACAGCGCATCAGTTCAGAAATTTCAATGGCTTTGGCCGAAAGTCCGCCTAATGCGCCTCTTGTTGCAAGTGAACGGATAAATACTTGTTTATTATTGAAATGCTCATTCATCCGAAGGCGGTCTCCAAGAATTGCACCATTATGTTTAGGGGAGCTGGGATCAACGCTTATAACACCAATACTTTGTGCTGTTTTTTTTAGCATAACGTGTATAAGGCTATTTACAAGCGTGCTTTTACCTGCACCGGGTGGCCCGGTAATGCCTATTACCGGTATGTATTTTTCATGTTTCAGGCTTAGTAAAATCTGTTCGTACCCGGGAATTTCATTCTCTACCAGGGTTATAGCTCTTGCAAGAGCCTTTTTGTCACCCTGCATTAAGTCGGTTATAATATTCTCGATTTCATTATCCATGAGTAAGCAAAGATAATTATTTGATAACGATAAACTATGAACTGTGAATTATGAATTAAAAGACATAAAAGACTTTATCGTTCATAGTTCGACGTTTATCCTTATTTTTGGGGAATGCCAAAACTTTCAGTTGTAATAATTACCCGGAACGAAGAGAAAAATATCGGCAGATGTATTGACTCCGTTAAAGATCTTGCAGATGATATTGTTGTTATTGATTCCTTTTCAACAGATAGAACAGAAGAAATTTGCAAGAGTAAAGGAGCCCGGTTTATTCAACATGATTTTATAGGACATATAGAGCAGAAGAACTATGCGGTTATGCTTACAGAATACCCGAATGTTCTCTCACTGGATGCCGATGAGGCTTTGGATGATACTTTAAAGAAAAGCATTGCCGAAGTAAAGGAAAACTGGAAAGAAGACGGGTATGAAATGAACCGTCTTACTAATTATTGTGGCACATGGATTAAACATTGCGGTTGGTACCCTGATCGTAAATTGCGTTTATTCGACAGGAGTAAAGGGAAATGGGGAGGAATGAATCCGCATGACAGATTTGAAATGCAAGCCGGAAGCACTATTGGCAGATTAAAGGGAGATATTTTGCATTATAGTTATTATACAATTGAAGACCATTATAAACAAATAGAATATTTTACTACGATCAATTCCAAAGCATCTTTTGATAAAGGAAAACATGCACCGGTATGGAAGCTCTATTTGGCACCGGCTGTCAAATTCATCAAGGACTATTTTATTAGGTTGGGTTTTTTAGACGGGCAGGCCGGATGGCAGATTTGCAGGCTTTCGGCTTGGGCTACGTATGTGAAATATAAAAAACTAAGAGAACTATATAAAGGATAAATTGCTGATCTTTTATACATACAATTATTCGCAC
>Ga0302186_10000442_pt1 | contig 36937 bp, 49 predicted proteins | sample II_Bog_E1_2_FD_198782 | JGI IMG/M metagenome (GOLD analysis project Ga0302186, IMG submission 198782) | Peat permafrost microbial communities from Stordalen Mire near Abisko, Sweden - II_Bog_E1_1 | ecosystem: Environmental > Terrestrial > Soil > Wetlands > Peat | place: Sweden: Abisko... | reverse complement strand
TGCTGTTGATGCTTATGCTGCTGCTGCTGCTGCTGTTGCTGCTAATGCTGCTGCTTATGCTGCTGATGCTGCTGCTTATGCTGCTAATGCTGCTAATGCTGCTAATGCTAAAAGAACTGAATGGCGGATCGCTCAGAGCAAGAAACTTATCGAACTTTTAAAGGCTGCTAAGTGATCCCATCTAAGAAAACAGCACGGCAAGAGCTCCTTGAAATGTATGCGAAGTGGCGGGCAAATGGCGGAGAACCAAAGAAGCCAGATATCAAAGATCTTCCGCCGAAGTTTAATCAGCTTAAAAAATGGGCTGTTAAGACGGAAACGAAAATACGGGAAAAACCATGATCATCAATTGTCAGATTACAGGAGTAGATCTCACAGACGCTGACCGCGAAGCCGCCGAGGCCTATGCGCAGAAGGAATGGGACGATTATCAAGAGCACCTGCGCATTGGCGGTAATCAACTTCATGTTCGCAGCTTTATAAAACTCGGCGTAGAGCGCGGCATCGAGCGAGAGCGGGCGAATGATTTAGTTACGGCAGTCGCATTGCTGCTTGAGAAGAACACAGAAAACCCGATGGGACATTTAAACAGTGGATTGCAGAACTTACGAAGAAGTTACGTCAAGTACGCGGCAACCGAGGATTTATGAAACACTTGTCGTCAAGGGATAGTTACCTTTTTAATATGACTTACGAAAAAGTGGACCCATGACCGACGCCACATCTGACAAAGAGCGCGAGATTCGTGAGGATTGGATCAAGAATAAGCCATTCATTCACAACAGCCCCATTGAATTTTTGTTCAAACTCCTGGACGAGGAACGAATCAAATTAGATCAGGAGAAATTTTCACATCAGAATGCGTTTAACCACTGGCAAACGGCAGCCGACGAATTATCTCGCGAACGCCAAGTCGCAAAGTTGCTGGAGGATGCTATTGCTATTATATTGGCACCTTGTGATATTCAGCAGGAAAATCCGTTTGTTAAAATGAGTGACGGCTTTAAAGGGCTCAGAGAAGCACTCAAACAAGCAAGCCAGATACGAGAGGGGTTGTGATGAGACACGAATTAAAATGTTGGCCATGTTATTTTGAGCGCGTTCGAGATGGCTCAAAGACTTTTGAACGCAGAGATAATTCTGATCGTGGATTTCAATTCGACGACTCAGTTGTTCTACATGAATGGAGTCCAGAAATGAGACCTATGACGGATGAAGAACTGCCGGAAGGCGCATCCTCTGGAGAAACCGAGAAAGGTTATACGGGCCGCAAATTAGAGTTTCGAATTGGATATGTTTTACCGCTCGCCCATGACGAGGTTGTGTTCAGCCTCCTGCCGGTAAAACCATGAAAACATCAAGCCAGATACGAGAGGGGACGAAGTGAAAAGACCACGAACAAAATTTAAAATTCCTGCTTTAATTGTATTTCTGCATAAGCCATCTGCTCGATTGGTTGTCTGCACTTGGTCCAAGACATTTCAGCATTGGTGGGTTGACGCTGGTAAAGAACCGATTCCTTTCCGACATAACAATGACAAGGATTTTCAACGCATGGGTGAATTATGAACACCCCAACCCCGACCGACCAAGAGGCTTCATAATGGGCGTTGAGCACTATTTAGTTTGCGGCGAATGTAAAGAATATATCGATCTACACAAAGCATACGAGTTTTCGCATGTGATTGGATGCCGCAGACCCCCTGTCGGTGTTGAATGTGCGGAAACAGGTTTTAATGACCCAGTATTTAAGGGCGGGTATTGGGCGGCTCGTGGCTTGTGGTTTTTATGGACACATCGAGAGCACAAAAATGTGCACATGCAAACCGATTGCAATGATAGTTGGTACGATCAGGAGCCTTACTTGAAGGAAGTATTTAGCCACAAAGATGACATCAAAATCAGAGAAAGAATTGCGAGTAAACCATGACCGACCAAGAGGCTGCGGAGATATATGCCGAATCATTAGACAATGAAGGCGGTAACTTTTTTCGCGATCAAATAGAAGCAATCCGTGCCCGTGCATTCCTAGCCGGATGCCGCCATGTCCGCGAGACTTGTGTCGTGCTGACGAGGGAGGAAATTGGAATCTTGAATCGCGCCATTAGATATTCAGGCAAAGCTGAGGATTATATGATTCAACAAGAAGCCTTTAAAATCCTAACCAGTGCGATGAAAGGTGAGTGATGTATAGGTGTTGTAATAACTGCGGAGCATTCGGCATTGATGACAACCACGCATGTGCGAAGAAGCCATCTCCCGAAGCTAAGGATGAGTTGAGTAATGAAGCATTCAAATTGCGATGCGATTTATTTTTCCTTGTCGGATTCGGTGCGGATGTTCCTGTCAGTCTGTTAGGCGGAAAATCGATAATCGAATATTTAAAAGAACATGATATCGGAGCAGTCGCAGATATCGCTGGTCTGGAAATGAAGTGTCTTGGCGAGACCGACTCTCTTCTAGGGCGTTTGCATTACGACTACTCGACAAATCTCATGAAGCTCGAGGAAGAGAATAAGGTTTTGAGGGATGGGCTGAAGTTTGAATGCGGCAGTCGGTGCGCTGGACAAAACCCATGTAATGCTCGCGAGACTTTAGCCAAAGCAGACGCGATTCGTAACAAATGACAACGCTGACTTCTATAGACAGAGTGCGGAAGGAATAGGCAGATGAGTGAGTTTGATGAAAGCGCCGCTCGCATTAGAGCATGGCAGGTGTTTGGGCACGAAAAACCGCCAGAAAATGGCAATGATGAAGCTGATTTCATCACTACATATATGATTGAACAGAGCCGTTGGCAGTGGCAACAAGACAAAAAGAAAATGGACGTTTTGATGAGTGCTCTAGGTGGAGCAAAGCGTGAATTTGAACACCTGGCGCGTATGAATGCGGGAGCGGCCATCAACGACTCTGCTCGAGCGATGATAAGCCTTATTCAAAACGCAATCGGCACTAAATAACAAAACGCTCTGTCTCTCATGGACAACGAACGAGGAGTAAAATGTTTTTCGCCATAATCGCAGCAGTCGTTTTGATTCTGATAGCCAATATGCGCATTCGTAAGCACGACCGTGATTACAGCCCGAACATTATGGTTTCTAGGGGCGGCTACGAGAGTCATTTGGACTTTCTTGAGGCGAACGGATTTCTATCTGAAGAAGAGCGGGAATATGAACGAGAACTGAGACGCAAGATCGACAGCGGAGAACTAAAACCAGTGCCGCTAGATCCAGATTGTGAACTGTACAAGGCTTTGTACGGCCATAAACGATAACCAAACGCTGTCTCATTCAGACAGATAACGGGAGAGAAAGCCCTCACATGAATGAACATTGGTCCGCAGTCTTTTGCGATATTTGGTCATTCATGCGATGGTTCGTTCCGCCTGGATTATTCATGTTTTTAGGCACTGGCGCTCTTGGCAAAGAGAACCATCAACATTGGGATCCGACACCCGAAATATTTGTGTTCTGTTTGGCTGCATTTGCGTATGCGGCCGCCTTACTCGGATGGTGGACGTGACATCGTTCGATATGCTTCGATGGGGGGATGATGAGATTTAAAGATACAGCATTGGGTCGCCTTAAATATGGTCAAATGAACCGAACAGAGGCGAAATATGCTGACAAATTAGCGTTTGATCCAGAAGTTGTATGGTTCAAATTTGAGGGAATTCGCTTTCGCCTAGCTGATAATACAAACTGGACACCTGACTTTGCTGTCATGAAGAAAGATCGAACCTTGGAAATTCATGAAGTAAAGGGATTCATGCGAGACGCTAGCAACGTTCGCATGAAAGTCGCCGCAGAAATGTTTCCATTCATTTTTAAGATTGCACGCCTTAAGGCAGGACAATGGACTGTCGATACCGTTGGTAATAAGGAATGAATCTCATAGCTCGTACCAGCCAAGTAATGTCTCGACAGAAGTAGATGCTGATGATGCAGTAGCGGTTACCAAAAGAGATTGCGCATTATCTAGAACGGTCAAAATATTTGATTGAGCGTTTATAAGAGACTGACTAGATATAATATTAACTAATGTTCCATTAGCACTTACAGAAGGCGCACTTGTTAGAAGTCCTTTAGAGTTGTTTCCGTAAGCCACACGATTATTAACAGGACTCAAAGGTGTGCCGTTACCAGTTACCGTTGGATTAACGTAAACTTTGATAACAACATTGTTTGATGCAGTCAAAGAAACCACGTTCAAAAGATTTTGAAACAGCGCGAGACTCGTGCTTACACTTCTTAAAAGAAGTATAGGTAATTCCGACGTTCCTACCGTAGTCGTCAGAGATGCTGAATATTGATTACCTAGGTATGTCTGTTTGTTGTAGTAATCAAAGATGGAATGATCAGGGATTTGCCGAGACGTCGCTGGGAGAATTGCAGGTAATGACATTTAGTTCCTCATCTTCCAAATAAAATTGCTATTGCGATTGATACAATTGTACTAACTGCGACTGATCCGCCGATTATCATCTTCTCAAATCCTATAGACCGATCTAGCTTAGCGTTTATTTTTTCAAAATGTGATTCCATCTTCTCTTCAATAGAAGCTAGCCTGATATTCGTCTGAGCTCTGAAATATGCCTCTAGCTCATCTTTTTCGCTCATTTAAAACTCCGCATCACACGTTGCATGAAACTTAAGAGCCATTGAAGCTGCTGTACCTGTATTTGGATTCGTATAAATAGATACAGAATTAGTTCCTTGATGCTCTGTACCAGAAGTAATTCCGTTGCCGGCTTCTGTTGTTACTTTTCCAGAAGCGCCGGCTCCGTCATATGTCGTAACTGTTCCGTTTTGAAGTTTTGTTACCTTGTAATCCCATGTATTCTCTTCGGTCCGACCAGAGGTACTTGTTAGGCCGTTTACAGTGAATGTAATTGCTCCGTTATCTGTTGATGTCCCTGGATTTACAGTTAGATCAAAAGTCTTCTCGTAGAATCGTTGCGCCATATGAACCTCGTCTTCGAAGTTCGCACCGGCTCTCACAAAAGTCGCAGCAGTCGTCCCCGTATTAAGCATTGCTTGTTCGACGATGAACCCATTGTTTAGGTCTGTAACGTGACCGGAGCTAGCTCCCGATCCGACAATTTCTAGACCTACTACTCCAGAAGTAGTAGGGCTCGTGCTTGTCGTTTGGTTAGTGAAGCTACAGAGAGTGAACGTTGAAGTATTGACTGCGCAGGTTATAAGTGAAATCGCAGATGCGTTTGCGAGACTGCTTGATAAACTCGTATTATACGCCGCTGAAATTGAAACCTGATTAGTATTTCCTAACGCCTTTACATATGCAGAACCTGAAATTGGCGTGTTATACAGACTTTGGATTGAGACAATATTCTCGGCAAATTGCGCGAAGAATGGACCGAAGCTTCCAAAAGATCCTGGAGCTGTTGTAATTTTAACTTGGGCTCCAAAACGAGATCCAGCAACAACACCTGCTGTTTGAGTCGTAGTAACGACAGATGTGGCGCCAACACCAGAAGACACCCATCGATCTGCTGTTTGCCCCTGGACCGATGTTGCGCCGCTGGCAGTGAACGATGTCCCACGCTGCCAAAGATCGAATCCACCATTGATGAGATAATTTCTTGCTACAACACCAACAGGAGCGGGAGCAGACGACCATGTCGGAGCGCTTGTTCCGCCAGCCGACGTCAGAACCTGCCCAGAAGATCCGTTCGCCAAACGAGCTCCTGCGCCACTTGCTCCGCCATAGATAATATCTCCACCAGTCGTCATTGGTGAAATATTGTTGAAGGCAGTTGCTTTTGTCGCGACATCAGACAGGTTATTTGCCGCGAGTAAATACGAAGATGACGCTGCCTGAAACTGAATCCATGTCTGCGCGTCGGTATTGCATGTTGTAACTGTTGCCGTTTGATACCATGATGATCCGGCATTCACGGTTCCACTTACAACCGGAACAATAGACCCAGCATTAATATCTGCCGAGGAGTCGAAATCTAAGGCTCTCGTTAGAATTGCACCGGATACACTTCCAACAGCCTGGGTTGTTAAAACCCAAATGCCATCTTGAAAAGTAGAGGTTTGATTCTTCAATAATACGCGAGCTCCAACTGCGGGACTTTGCCCATCAAGAGCAAATGCAGTAGTGGCCGTAGTTGTGAACGTATCCCCTATACAAACACCACTCACGGCATTCGTATAGGTTCCCGCGACGTTAGCCGTCGATGCAGCAACGACGGCAGCGGCAGGATTTAATTGTGCGAGAGCTGTTTGCACATAAGCTGTCGATGCGGCCTTTGTGCTGTTGTCGCTTGATAATTGCGTGCCGACGACAGGGTTGGTCATCGTCGGAGCGGTATTCATGACAAAAGTTGTACCAGTTCCAGTTTGAGATGCGATAGAAGTCGCGTTGCCAACCGAAGTAATTGGTCCGGTAAGATTGGCATTGGTCACAACTGTAGCCGTTACGCTCCCAGATCCTGAAGCAGTTACTCCACCAGTCAATGCGGTGATTCCAGTACCAGCAGGTGTGATCCATGAAAGGACATGAGAAGCATTCGTAGCGAGACATTGATTGGCACTGCCATCTGCGGCAGGCAGCGTGTAGAGAGTTGAGCCTGCGGCGGCTGGAGCTGAAAAACCAACCGTTCCAGAAGATGAGCCAGCAAGAATAATTGAAGTGCCGACAGTAGCGGTGCCGGTTGTTACAGTATTACCTGATGTATCAATCGCAATACCATTTCCAGCTGTCGTAGTAATCGAAATAGGATTACCGCTATTATAGATAGTATTTGGATAAGTCAATCCATTCATGCGAAGGCCACCGGGCTGTACATACGCATTGGTGTAAAACGATCCAGCCGCCGTCAGATAAGCCTGACGAGCGCCGAATTGATCATAATATTCAAAAGCATTTCCCGTACCACTCGTCATTTGATTCAGAGTCAGAATAACATCCGTCGTTCCGGTAGGAGTGATGTTGAGATTCCCAGTAAGGGTCTTATTCCCACCGAGAGCCTGAGCAATGGCGGTGAAAACTCCAGGATGAGTCGCATCTGCTGGCTCTAGAGTCAGAACACCAGCAGAAATAACTCCCGCATTTGCATTCGGAGATGAACCAACTGTCCCCATTGCGAGAGGAGCCTGTGTGCCTCCAATATCCCATGTTCCATTACTCGTGCCATTAGCCTCTAGAATGAAATAAGCCTGATTTCCGCCGAGCAATGTTAGAGCTGTCGACGAATCATTATATTTTATCGTGATAGTCCCAGTTGAACGATTTGAAATATAAAATGTTCTGCCAACCAAACATCCAGAAGCTGTTGCCGCAGGCAAAACAACCGACTGAGTTGTGGACCCAGTGAATTGCTCGTTCTTATCAGATAGACAGGTAAGCGTAGTTGTGCTCGCCGCCGTAGCTATCGATACAGGTACTTCATAAAGGTTATTCCCCTTTGTGAACGTCTGAGCTTCAGAAATTGAGCATAATAAAAGCAATGGAATAATATATTTAAACATAGGCGAACACCGCGTAGTTGAAGATGTAGTTAGACGAATCAGTCGGAGCATTAAAAGTAACCGTAAATCCAGCAGATGATTTCGCAGAAATATATCCGTCTAAAAATATTGGAGCCGCATCAACAGTATTTGTGATGGACCATAGGGGAACATAGTTAGTGCTTCCAAATGGAATTGTGAATACAACAGACGCAGAAGATGAACTTCCAGCTATTGCAGCAGATTGAGACCCAGAGCTTCCGCCGCCCCCACCTGATCCTGGCCATGTAAATACATGATAGTCGGTTGCCATTAATTGAGGTCCTTGTTTTGTCCATAAGCAGTCAAAACACCAGATCCAGATGCATTAGTATATTGAAGCATCATCCATTTGAATGGGTATTGATTGATATTTAATCCCTCAACTCCAGCACTACCAGATGGTTGAGCATACGCAGGGTTAAAAACTAGACTTGGCCAATTTATTCCAGAATTTGAAACATAGACCAACAAGGTGCCTGTTGGCGTTCCACTCCAAGCAATCTCTAAGCCGATATTATCCATTCTAGATAATTCAAAGATCTGAGAATAGATGACATTTGTCGATGTCATCACGCCACCAACCATACCAGACGGCTTGCTTCCATTCACAGTATTTGGATTTGTAGGTAGGAATCCCGTCCGTGGGTCTGTCGACTGCCAATTAAGCGTTAAAGGATATTGGTTTTTCCCGGACATATCATCCCCTCTAAAAAAGAGTTAGCGGTGCTAATCCGCAGGTTCTTACATTAATGTTTACAGCGTTAAGCTTTTTTATTCTGAAGCCTTTGTTCAATCGGAGTGTTGTAAATTTGATTCACTTTATTGATCTGGTCTAGTTCTTTTCCAGATGCTTTATGTTGCCCTTGTGGCTGTGCTTGCGCTTGAGATGTCTGCTGAGAACCATTTGCCTTCATCACTGCCTGAGTTATTGGCAGTGCTAGAGTTGAATCAAGTGGAGATCCTAAAAGCATGCTGAGTGATTGTCTTTGGTGATATGGGACCGCATTACCAGCGCTTACATGATTCGTCATACTTTCGGTTATTCTAGAAACCATCTCTTTTCTTAAAGATGGATATAATGTGTTTAGCGTTTGAACATCTTGAGCCTGGAGAGATCCTTTTTGAGCATGATGCAAAACCAGCAGCGGCTGCTCAGCTACATCAATCGCTCTATTGTATTTCTGATCTTGAACGCGACTGATTGCAGGTTCTCTGTCTAATGGATTATTCATTGTTTGCTTTGGCTTTAATGTATTCAAATAGTTGACCGCATTCGCTGCAATCATTCCTGCGCCAACCGCGTGATCTGGTAAATAGTGACCAATATTTCCACCAACATTCTTAGCAAACTGAGAATCTCCACTGATCGCGGCAATTTGTGATTTTACCCTCTGTCTTGATTTTTCATCTGGCAAAAGATTTTGTGGAACAATCTCACCAGATTTGAAAAATGCCCCAGCTGCCTTATTTAAAATAGTTGCTCCCTTAGCCGAATTCGCAGCGAAATCAATACTGGATTTCATAGCCTGACTATTGATGGCGTTCTCCGCAAACGGCTTAGCAAGTGCTGAGAAAACTGGAGTTAAAAGTTTCTCTCCAGCCCACGCGCCAAGAAGAGGATGACCAATAATTGAACCAAAACCACCGCCAGTAACACCAGCCGCCGCCTCTCCGACAGAATGAGCGAGAGCCTGCGTTCCTTTGCGCTGCGCCCATTGAGCAAGGCTTCTGCCAGCAGTTATCGGCGTATCTAAAACATGGCTAAGAACAGGTGTTGAATTTAACTTTGATTCTAACGGAGCTTCTAAGCCGTTATTGATATGAACGGCATTAATAGCATCGGCAGCATCTTGTGTCGCCTTTAAATAATTCTTAACGGCATTCTGTCTAACTCCAACCTTGCCTGATTCGGAAGTATTGATAAGAGTTTGAAGTTTTGTCGGACTAGCGACTCTCTCGCCAAGCTCTTTATCGGTAGCTTTTGCAATGAAATCGCTTTGGGCATCATACAAAGCGGAAGTGGCTTTGTTCACAGTTTTTTGAACATCACCAGCCTGACCCCAGACATCGGTATTTTCAGCGGCTTCTCTAAGAGATGCATTGAATGGTTTAATCCATTTTGAGAGAGCCTTATCTTCAGCTCCGCCAGTCAATATATTGTAATTCGCATGACCCTGGCTTGCGCGTTTGTAATCATCAAGCGCATCCCACTTGTCAGCAATAGACGCCTGTGGATTCGTTACTACTTCAAGATAATCATTCAGATCTTGTTGGAGCTTAGGAACAGCCCCTTTTAAATATGCATTCTCAGATGCCTCCTGAATCCTCTTTTGTCCCTGTTGAGCAATATCGCTCAAATGGGCGTCAATCTTACCGAGATTCTCTGGTGTAGCATCAGGAAGTGTTGCTGCAATCGCTTTACCCTTAAGCCCGCCATTTAATATTTGATCTGCCTCTGCCATTCTGGTCGTTACTTCGCTTGCCGCGCCTTCGGCTAGATTTGGATTTTCTCGTAAGAATTTTGTCTCACCCATGAAGTCATTAGCTACCTTCTCGGCGCCAATCATATTCTTAGCCGTGGACCATAGAGGGCTCACCACTCCGAGCGCAGCGCCACCGCCAATGCCCATAATTCCAGAGAGACCAATGTTAATTGCAGCAGACCCTAATGATTGATTTGGATCTGATTGAGTAATCATTTTCGACACTTCATCATCTGCCTGAAGTGCTGCCATCTCGGCGCCTGTCTTGATTCCAGTGGCAGCAAGACGCGCCTGTATAGTTGGTCTAAATGCCGCCGCGATAGCCGGAGCGCCTAATTTTTCAGCTTGAGAAGCCGCTTCGGTAGCCTTTGCGACATCGCCCAAGCCAGCCAGGGCCGCTGCGCCCTCACCAACAGCACCAACAGCGCGTCCAACACCAGCGCCAGCAAGCAATGATCCACCAAAGCCAGTAGCTTTAGTTATTCCGTGAGTTAAAGAATTGGCTTCTTCTCTTCCGCGAATGGCTTCTGGAGTCGTAAGACCAGTAGCAACTTCGGCGGCCGGAGCAATAGATCCAACAACACCTTGAGCTAAGCCTTCGAGACCAGCAATTGCTTGTTGCCCAGGAGTTCCGTATTTAGCCTGTAAGTTATCATATTGAGCAAGGCGCTGATCAACTCCGGCATCTCCAACTCCAGGCTCATTTCCTAGAAAATCATTCGCATTAAATGCGGACGAGGGCTGCGCGGCTGGTTTTGCTGCGGGCTGAGAAGGAGTTGCTCCGCTCGCCGGTTCATTATTTAGAAATTCATTAGCATCAAAATCTGCCATTTATCTCCTGAACGGCGTGATGCCAAGTTTCTGACCAAGACTTTGAGTTTTTCCAGCAATATCCGATCTCAAATCTTTGAACGACTGAATTGCTGATCCTTGATTCCATGCTCCTGGAGATCTAACGAGATCATCGTATTTCTTAGCTTCATATTCATTGATACGCTTGAGGTTTACCAGTTGTCCAATCTGAAGACGTAATTGATTGGCAATATCATTTGCCTTTTGATTTGCATTTGTTCCCGGAAGAGTTCGCCCAGTAGTTTGAGCAAAGTCTTGAGCTTGCTTTGCGAGGTCATTGAGATTCTTATATGTAGACAACTCCGATATATCTTCTTTTTGAACTGGAATTTTGGTTACTCCAACTCCAGGAATGTATTTTTCTTGTAGATCTTTATATAGAGGAGAGCCAGCTCTCTGAGAGTTGCTAAGCAATGATTGGAATTCAGGCTCTGATCCATTTTGCGGGGAAGTCCCATTAAATTTAGCGGCATTTGCATTGAGCTGAGCATTTTGAATCAGTGGATACATTTGCTGTTGAATTTGAGCCAATCCAATTTTTGCTCTAGCTTGTGCTAATGGATCTCCACTCTTTGCGGCGGCTTCCCTTAACTGTGATCCATAAATACCTAGCTGAGTTGCGCGAGTCATGTTTTCTGCAGCGGCAGCATTGTGATATTGATCAAGATAAGCATGATAGATATTCATCTTGTTATTTAGACCGGTTTTTTGAGCATCGATATCTCTGTCTATCTGTTTATTCAGCATATCCATCGCTGGATTTCCTTGATGTGTAAATGCGCTAGATAATCCACCAAGAAACAGACCAATGGCAGTAGATACCTTCTGGCCAGAGCTCATGTTCTCCATATATTGATTTGGATTTATATGACCATTCTTTACGTCTTGAAGAGACGATCCAATCTGACCGAACATCTGCTGTTGCTGGGCTTGCCATTTAACATTCTCATCTGCCATCTGCTTTTGATAGTTTTGTTCAGTAGCTAATTGTGCTTGTGCAAGTTGAGACTCAGCATTCGCTTGTCCTTTAATTCCGGCAGATTCTAAACCAATAATGTCATTAGGATTGAAAGACTGTTGCCCTGGTTGTCCTGCGGGCGGCGCAGCCACGGGCGCTGGTACTGGTGGTTTGTCTGTATCGTCTTGTGTGTCATCGTCTTCATCGGCCACGGGCGCCGGGGGTTGTTTTTCTTGAGATTTCTTTCCAACACCTAACTCATCAGAAATTGCTTCAGATTCATTTGCTGGCCCCGCAGCCGGTACCGGGGTTGTCGGAAGGTTATTGGCAGCAATACGATTGAATTGATCACCAACTCCTGTTCCTTGAGCGACCGGAGTATAGTCTTGAACATCTGCCGGCGTAGAGTTTTGGCCATAATCGACCAGCGGAACTGTTTTCCCTCCGTCATAGTAATGCCCAATCTTACCGCCGCCTGCCATTTTGATCGCACCACCACTGCATTCATGCAATGGAAGCGATTGAAGCTGTTTTCTTTGAAGTGCCGGTAAAGCACGATTTGCTATCGTGATTCTATGGCCCTTATTATGCTGCATGACGGTCTTATCTTTATCTTCGTGAATTTTTTTGAATCCGTCCAAATTCTTAAACACGACGTTTTCCTTTTGATTGGTTTCTCTGCTGAATGTGTTGAGCAACAGCTCTAGCCATTTGACCAATTTGACCCGGATCATTCAACGTATCTTTATCCATAACGACTTCGCCCTGAGAAAGAAGCGCAGGGACCTTATCATTAGCGTAGCTATCATGATTTACTTTGGCGTCTTGTCCTTTGCCGTCAGCCTTTACTTTCCCGCCTTTAGCCTTGAGCATTTCATTTTTCCCATGCATTGGCGGAAGCATTCTCATCGCTTTTCCACCATTTGCCATTGCGGGTACTGGATTCATTTGCATTGGCTGTGCAGCCATGGGCATCTGTTGTGATCTGCCTTGATTTAAGTATTGTCCAACAGCACTCTGTGGGCCAACTTGTCCACCATTGGCAAGAGCAGCCAACAAGGCACCTGCTCCAGCGCCACCACCACCAGATCCGCCAGAAGAACCAGATGACGAAACTGGAAGAGTAGACGTTGCCGGAACTGATGGACCACTAGATACATCGCTTGCTGTAGGCTGAAACGCCGGTGTATCAGAAACATATCCGCCATCTGCGAAAAGAGATGAGATGCCGGCTGTTATCCCACCAAATACTGTGTTTGCTTCATTTTGATTTGAAGCCGCAGTCTGTGAATTCACGTTATTAATATTAGACTGCTGAGACACAGCCGCATTGTTTGCAGAAGTATTAGCGCCTTGAAGGATATTCTGTTCATTTTGTTGCTGTTGATTCTGATTCTGAACTGCCGTCGCGCCCTGGCCAACCTGCTGGGCGGCAAGAGCTGCTTGTTCTTGTTGAGCCGCCAACTGCTGTTGTGCTTGAAGCGTAGCTGATTGTCCTACGGCTTGCTGTTGAGTTGCGGCACCCTGTTGTGCGTTCTGTGATGCGATCAAGCCAGCATTAGCTCCAGCGCCCCTCTGCCCCGCTGCTAATGCCGCTTGTTGCGCTATATTCTGTCCCGTTGATTGATTCAACGCTGCTTGTGCAGGATTCGGTCCTTGGCCTGAGGCCTGCGCTGCGAGCTGACCTGATAATACCCCTTGAGCACCAAGTCCTTGCGCAACACCTGGTTGTGTTTGAGAAACAAGACCAGCTTGATTATTTAATCCAGTCTGAGCTCCTGAATAAGCTGCATTTAACTGTCCAGCATTCGTTCCTTGCTGAATCGGAGCGGCCTGTCCTTGAAAGTTATTAGTGAATGCATTACTAATTCCATTAAGTGCACTCGTAACGCCCGGGATTGCTCCATATCCCAAATTCTCATATGTATTGGTGACCGGAGAAGTAATAGACGACGGCCCGGACTGATTTGTATTTACACCATTTGTGTTAAGAGTTGTCGGACCACTGACTGGTCCACCAGCATCATAATGTGGGATGCTGGACAAAGCCTCTTTTGTCATTTTGTGAACGAACGCTAATTTCTTATCAACGGTCCAGCTCATATTTTTATCCTTATCCTGTAGTAGTAGCCTGAGAAATCGGACGACTTCCACGCTTCATAAGTGCAACGAGATTGAGTCCTGACAAAGTAAATCCAGGACCAGCAACGGTGCCAAATGCTGGATTAAATACCTCTCTAATTTGAATCTGAAACGATTGGCATTTCTGATATTGAGCATGAACGAGCCATTGCTCTAAATCAATAGGCGATCCATAAGGTGCCGACTGGTCCCCATATGGAGAAGAAACAGATGATGCGAAATTGATCGGATCAATTTGAGAACTTTGCACTAAACTATCATTGTAATTGTACGCAATTCCACATTCAATGAAATGAGGCGAGAGATATCTTCCCAAAAGATAGAACCAATAGAATCTCTCGAATCCTTGAACGCCTGCGAGATTAATCCATGCCGTATTAAACGCCATCAATACTGGATTACTTCCATCCAAATATTGGCCAGGCGTTTCTTGCAAAATACGTCCATATTTATCAAGAATAGTGTGCAAGCCATTGTAAATACAGCTCGACACGGATGAGAACCCTACGAACGTCCCCCATTGCCCATAATAATAATCATACATAAGAGACTGACCACTATCCAAAGTGAAAACAACATAATTGGTTTCCGGTATTACGTTTGAACTAGTAACCACAGATGAATTGAAATCTTCTACTGGAGCACCGATATATGAAGTCTGAAGCTGTCGATCAAGAAGCCAAATACCCTTATCAGATTGGAACATGAGCCCCTTATCTGTAAGGACAATGCTGTTTTGATTATCACAGCCAACGACTGAGGTAATGAAAATAGGTTGAGAGTAATTTCCTAAGCTACATCCAACAGAAGTAGTCCCCAGGTTATTGGGGCCAACCCCATTGATGTAGTAAATAGCATTTTTCTTAAAGATGATAAGTTTATCATCCATCGGAGCAAGCGCCCGCATTGGTCCAGTTGATCCAGTAGTCCCAATGTTCGGTGCAACGTAGATAGTAAACATAGCAGACATCTCAACTGGTGTTGCCTCAATGACTTGTTTGCTTACGCCAAGAGTATTTGGATCTTCTGCGATGATTGACCATAATCTTGTATCGAATAGAGTCATGACCGATGTAGCCGGAGAATTGTAATCCGGAACCACGCCACCGGTCGTATAGAGGATATTGTTTCCCTCAATCGAAGTATCTGGATAGACATCGACAAAAGTAACCGTATCAATGGTTGTATCATTCAACACAGGAGCGGCAATTGTCGTTACCTGATTATAAACTTCAGTGAAACTACTCCATCGATAAATTACGATTTTAACCTTGTTTGCAATCTTCGCGGTCAATCTCAATGTTGGAACTGTGATCGCAACAGATCCCTTAGCAGCAGATCCTGCAGAAGTATAAGTTATAGGAATACTAGGAGCGGATCGATAAGCTAAGCCTTGATTGTCAGTCCATTCATAGGTAGCGATATAATAATATGCGCCAAGACCAGCAGTTTCGTCCGTTGGGGCCGCTTGAATATTACCAAGTATTGTTATCGTTTCAGATGAATGATTCGCGGTCGCAGCAACATTCATTGTGATCGCGCTTGTTCCAACTAATACGACAATTGCATTTGCCGGTATTCCCGCTCCTGAAATTGTCATACCAGGTGCGACACCAGACACGCTTGAAACAGCGGTAATAACAAACGAACCATTCGTTGTCGTACCGGTCGGAGTAACGGTTGAGTCTTCTGTGTAAATTGCACTAATCGTTTCCGGAAAGACAAAGAAATTATGCTCGACAGGAAGATATCCATCATACATGGATAAAAACCCGCCAGAGATATGAAGATTGTTTGCAATTTCCGCCGTGCTTATAGCTGTGGTCTCAACGTCAAATGAAACGAGATTGATTCCCGTTTGACTATAAATTCCTCCAGCTGTCGTGAGTTGAGGATTGCTCAATGTATTTAAGGCCTCAACGTCATCCTTATAGAGGTATGAGATTTGAGCGATTCCATCGGTAATAGATACGTTTGGCAATCCAAGAGCCAGGTATCCGCCGCCATTCTGATATGCGAGTTTGGCAACAACAATAGGATTCGCACTTGTACTGGTTGATCCATTGATTAAGAAATATGTCGGCTGGAATAATGTCGAGAATGCCGATAGATAATAAATCACTCCATTAACAATAAATGCTTTCGATGCAAGACCAACACTTCGAACTGATACCGACGCAGTTCCAACGACTCCTGCGGAAGTTACGGTAATATTAGAGATGAAGTTACCAGTGGAGTTTGTCGTCTCCCAGAATATTGTAGATATTCCGTTTTGAGCGGCCGACGCCAGATTCGCGACAGCCACACTTGTGATGATCTGTTGAGGAGCGAACTGCTGCGTAATAGTTCCGAATGCAATCGTAACCGCTGCGGTATATCCATTTGTTGTCGAGTTGTTCCAAAAGCTTATATAAAAAACAGGATTAGTGGAATTAGTCGTATCAACGCAAACAGATACAATCGCACCAATGTATGCCGCATTGTTAAATTGATGGATGACGGTACTTGCAAGATTACTTGCGATCTGAGCATTCGTAAGAGACGCGACATGTACGCCAACCGCTGTAGTAGTTGAATTATAGGCTACAACAAGAGTGTTGTTCGCTACAATCCCATCCCATCCAGGATTTGAAGATTCCGGAACATATACTTCCGCTGTGACATTTTGAGCTGCTGATACATTTGCTGCGTTCGTCGTTGTGTTTACAGGATTGGCGATTGGGATAGATGCATATTGAAGATAAGAGCTTGATCCAGAAACCTGGACCTGACTTACAATTACAAAATAATTACCAACCACGAAAACTCTAGACGATCCAGTAATAACTCCATTCGTAATTACTGGAATTGCCGTAGGCTCAACAATATTTTGGCCCGTCACGACATCAGCAACAGCGAAAAGATATTGGGTTACGACCGCCGCCGTCGTCGTATTCGTTTCAGTGAATGTCGTGCAGACCATTCCGCTTGCTACTGCGGAGTCTGTCTGCGTTTGATTCAAATTGTTTCTTATCAACGGTAACACACTTAAAGAACATGGTTGAAGTGTTCCCTTAGTGATCCATGAATTAAGACTCGACGAATATGCATTTACTGTTGATCCAATAGACGTGAGATTTCCATTTAACGTCGTAAGATATGTGCTTGGCGGAGTGTTGATCGTAATTAGACCATATCCATTACGCTTCTGTAACATCCCTCCCTTGGAGAAAATACTATTTTGCAAAAGTTCGAACTGACCTATAGGCGTTTGCCACGGATCTACCTTAGTATTCAATCCTTGGCTAAAATTTATTGGAACATTGCTTTTCGCCACTATTTAATCTCATAGGCAAATAGTTTAAGATTGGTAACGCCGCCAACACCCGAAGATCCCAAAATAACCCTAACGACGTAAGTATATGTCCCGGCCGCCGGTACGTCTTTCACCGGAGGAGGCGGGACTATGATTGATTGGTTTGTAGGAAGTGTATATACGCCGACAATCGCACTCGAAGTGCTATTGAAAAATTCAAGCGTCATAGTCACGTTTGAACCAAGACTTGATCCAGAGCTCGTCCCATCTGGGATTAATGATAGCTCAACTGGCTTGCCGGTTGTAGTTATCGTTACGCTTAGATTCGTGACATTTGCATATGATGTGCTTGTAGTTAAATATGATCCGCAGCTTGAGCTTACTTGCTGTCCAACCGCCGCAATCTGTCCAGTCGTGATCCCAGCAGATCCGTTTATTTGAGTTGTGGTTATTGTTCCGCTTGTAATCTGTCCGGCAACAATTTGAGCCGTACCCATATTCCCGGATGAATCCATCGTCATTGGAAGAGTTGATCCTGGAATAGTGGGGAGCGTTTCGGCAATGTTTGATCCCATTGCTGCCGGTGGATTCAATGTCAGATATTTACTCGATGCAGTTCCGACATTTCCCATCAACAATGATGCAGCTTGGATATTGTCTGGAGCCGTAGATGTATTTTTAACGACTAATACACCACCAACAAAAGCCGCAGAATTCCCGCTGCCATCTGAAATACCTGACGCAGTAGCATTAACCACGCCGCCAGAGGTGAGCTGAATTACATTCCCAGCGCCATCATTATAATAAAGATCATTTCCAATCGTATAGATTGAATACAGAGTCGCAAACGATGCCTGAGGAGTGAATATCGATGCCTTGAGATTCGTTGCTGAATTATTCTGAAATGTAACGTTTGAATTTAAATTTAATCCTGCTGGAGGAATCTGAACACCGTAACCAGGCGTATGATTATGCCCATCGATAATAGTCGAGTTACTATTCGTCGATTGCTCCCAGAATAATCCTGAATCAACACCGATTGTTGGCTGAACTAAACTCATGTTCGGAGTATTGACTGCAGCGCAAGCAATACTTGCAATGAGATTTACTAGAATAAACCATGTTATTTTCTTCATTCAAAATACCCCTATATTAACAACAGCTGGACCGCTGCATGTGAGAGTAAGTGTTGTGGAATTCATAGGAGCAGATCTGTAATAAGTAATCGCTGCATTGATATCCGTGAAATACCAGCCCTGCATTTGTCTGCCTAGCTTATGCTGAATGATATTTGTTCCAGCAACGAGAGATATGTTTTTGAGAATCTGAGAACTAGATTGTGGCGATGCAATGATTGGATTAAGCGTAGCCGCCCATAAAGCGTTCGCAAGTGCCCAATCTAGCTTTGGAGATAGTGGTGCTGACATTTAACCCCATCCGCCACTAAATCCCGAGCCGCTGCCGCTTCCACCACAGCCATTGAAGCTGGGGTCTCCTTGAGTCTGTCTAGTGTTACTGACAGTATTCGGAGAGGAAACATCGCGATTCGGAGCAATAGCATTAATCCTATCAATTAAGGCCTGGCGTTCGTTCGCGAATGCAGCCGCTTCATCAAATGATTCTTCTTGAATCAAGACTTTCACACAGACATCGACAATTACAAGCTCAGACCAACCAGAAATAGAGAATGGCATCATGTCTGTGTCTTGTAGAAGCTGAGTCATGATCGGAACGTAATACCAGCGCATGGTCGTATTGGAATTCACAGGGAAAACATAAACCTGATTTCCCATTTCACGATATGACATTTGAAATACGTTATAAAGAGTTGCTTGCTGACCGACGTAAGTATATTTGTCACGATCAGACCAGTTCTGTCTCGCACAGGGTATCCATCCAGCCGCAGGACCAACCAAAGTCCCACCAACATTCAAATCAATACCATTCAGCTTATAGCAAGCTGGTGCCGGTGTTGATCCCTGTCCAACATAGAACTGTCCATCGGCATTCAATGATCCAAGATAGTTTGATCCATTCGGGAGTGGATAAGATGTCAATCCTGTCATCGGAATTACGAGACCAGGAGATAGAAAATAATCATCTCCATACTTTCCAACAAGCATGTCATAAAGTCTGAATGCTGATTGGTTGATATAGAAATTCAATTGATCATCGGTTACGAACTGAGAAAGCAATTTCTCAGTGCGAACGCGAACCATATATCGTAAATAACCAAGATTGATCTGCCCTGGCAAACATGGAACAGCGGTTAGCAGCTGGCCATTGGTCCCCATTGTTTGAAATGAAGATTGTCCACCTGTCGATACGGCAGCGGAGAACGAAATAGTGAAATCACCTGATCCAGAGATTCTCGTTAATGTACCAGACGCCGTAGGGGCACCGGTCGATGTTGTAGATAAAGATGTACCGGTTGAAATAGTCGCGTTTACTTGAAATGTTTGGCCGTTGTTTGTGTATTGCGCAGACCCGCTAGCATTAGCTGAAGAAACTGTGAATAAGAATCCTCCAGTTGTACCGGAATTTACAGATGCAACCTGATACCAATATTGAATTCCCTGAAGAGCGGTCGTATCAAGAAAATTGTTAACAGAAGGAGTTCCGACTGTTGCGAAACTCCCCACAATTCCTGTTGTTGATCTCTGGACGTTATATGACGTTGCCCCAACAACTTGTTGCCAGGTAAGTGCAATTTGCCCATTACCTGTATTGATCACCGCATTTAACGGGACACTAGGAATGGACATTATATTTTACTCTCCTGCGATAATTACATTCTTAGATTCAACTTTGAACGACATACCGGCCACCGCATTTTGAGCAGGAGCTGTAGCAATCGGAGTTGTTACACTAGAAGATGTTGCGCTGATGAACTGGACCAAAATCCATCCACCAACATTAGGCGATCCACCCACCGGAATAGGGCTAAGTGTTTGGTTAGGATCACCAACAACTTCGCATGAAAGTATTCCTGATACAGAAGGAACTTTCACCAAACCAGTTGACCCACCACGAGAGCTATATCCAGTCGTAGTTGCAACAAATGCCGCCCCTACGTTAGGAACAACACCAGGTTGCAATCCAACAGATAACCAGTTCTGTGAGTTTGTTTGGTCTTTCGTAACTGCAAAAGTAAATCCAGTTGCAATTGTTCCATCAGCAGGTCCACCAGGTAATGGTGCAGCCGCAGTGCTGACTACCGTTACAGTTGTAGTACCAGTTGCTGTATAGCTGTTTACTCCTGCAGGAGCAGAAGCATTTCCTGGCTGTGCAGCAAGCAAAGCGCCGAGAGTTACAACGAGCGCTGCGCCGATTGTTGCAGCAGAAGCGTTTGTTGAAATTGATTGTTGAACAAGTGTCCCAGAAACTCCAACAGGAGCTGCACCTACGCCAGAAACAGAGAACCAAATAATATATGTGTTCCCATAAGCGTCATACATTCTAAACCATGTGCTAGCCAAAGAACCAGACACATCGGCTACTGGAGCAATCGTCACTGTTCCATTTGATCCTACACCTGTAGAAACAATAACGTATGGCTGACCTACGGTAAGAGCTGTACCATTGATTGCAACGTTTGATCCTGTTACAGGAGATGCAAAGCCAGAGAATCCACCAGTATATTTAACATACCCTTCTTTAAGCTGAATAAGAGCATAACCAGCAGCAGGATTTGGGTTCGGATATCCGCCCGCTCCTAATCCTTGATAAGTAACTGACCCAGTTGTTGCTCCACCAGTTGTGGCAGCTGAGATTGTAATTGCACTTGAGCTTACGATTGACGCAATCTTTGCACCAACAGGAATTCCAGATCCTTGAACCGGCATTCCAACAACGAGAGTTGCAGTTCCAGAGGCGATACCCGTCAGGTTCACGCTGTTATTATATGTTGCAGTGAATGCTGCAGATGTATTCATGAATACGTTCTTAACTCCAGAGCCCTTTAGACTCCGAATGCCAAGACCGTTCCCATTTGTAGCATCAACAGTGAAATTGCAATCGATGAGAACAGGTTGGACGTTAAAGTCGTAGAAACGACCGCCGTTATTACCAAGACGATTAGCCATGAGAACCCTTAATGCGCTTCAAGTTATGCTGCCAGATTGTGAAGCGCTTCTAGTCTGGTCAGACGAGGATGGGTCCTCATATATGTTTTAAACGTTAAAAAGCCCGGGCGTTTTAAGCCCGAGCCTTAGATTTTATTACTGGGGAAGCGATACAATCGCATTGGCTGCCGGCGCGTTACAAGTCAGGTTGTTGTACGAAACCAACTGACATTGCACAGCATCTTGACCCGGTACTGGAATACCGATTTGGTCATAAGCTCCCGGCCATGTCAGGAACTGAGTCAACTTACCAAGCGAACGAAGTTTCCACGTTTTGCTTGTGATGATGAACGCAGTCTGCGGCGGGCAGTTACGATCCTGAATGATGTTGATCTCGCCAGTACCAGTTGGGAGAACAAGCGACTTAAAGCTAATCGAGACTTCCTCGTTAATCTTAGCCTTAACCATTTGATACACACCTTGCGAAGTCAGCTGTTTCACGAGCGACTGATAAGATGTCGGATTCATGAAGATGAAATCCGGCGTACCAGCAGGAGTTGCTTGCGCATTCAATTGGTTAACCGAGTCGATCAATGCATCTTGAATCGATTCGCCCGAACCTACGAAGCGGTATCCAGCAAGAGTCGAGGGGAGAACCGAACGATTCACATTAAAGAAGCTATCCGATCCGCCCGGAGCTGTTTGCGGAATCCATGCGCCGAAGCCTGCCATCTTGAGCATATTTGCCGATGACAAACCATTCGAAATGAAGTTCGTATCACCGTATACACCGAGATATGGGAACGAAGTAGACCAGTTAGTCGGAGTTCCAGCCGCTCCACCTGCAGTAGCAGAAACAGTAACCGTACCTGCACCTGTATCAACAGCGATTACATAACCAAGAGCAGCTGCAGTTGATTGCGTTGGCGTCAAACCACTCACAGACCACGAAGCTAAGATCATTCCAGGCTGGAAGAACATTGCAGTACCAGCGTTATCAAGCGTGATCACACCGGCATTAATAGCGCCAGCTCCCAATCCATAAGTACCACGAGTTCCCGATCCATCGCCGAAAAGATCATGTGCCAAATCGTTACCAAGTACTGCAAATGCAGCTTTAACGTTGGTATCCATACCGGGCATGAACGCGCCAATAGACTCAGCAGATGCGCGCAAGAATTCACCAGTGATAGTGAAGAGCGAGTAGTTGTTGACCTTAGTAACTTGGAATTCAGGAGTAAGCGGAGCCGATTGCGACGTTTGTGCCAATCCGAAATTGGCAGAACGACCGCCACCACCTGCTGCGAGAACAGGTACAGTAAAGTATTTACCGCCGATACCGAGTGGAGTCTCGTCCTTCTCAATAATGGCAAGTGCGGGGTTATTATTCAGAATCAGGGTTTTCATGACCCACGCATCGTCTGAATACAATTCCTTCAGCGTACCGAAGTTTGTTTGTGTACTTGAAAACTGACTGGCTGCTGGTACTGACATATTTTATCTCATTCCTTGTGATAGTTTTTCTTCATAACGACGACGGGCCTCAGCGTATCGCTCGGTGTCGGTCATCGTATGAAGCGGCTTAAGAGGGCGTTTAATCTCGCCCGTCGAAGCCATGTTATTAGTCAACGTCTTCATTCCAGGTTTGAGAGGAGGAAGTTCCTTCTTCTCAACGACTGGGTCCTGTTTCACTTCTTCTTGAATCAAAGACGCCCATTCCTTTGCGCGTGCCTTGAGTTCATCTTCCACAGCCTTGGCTGCTGCCTCTGGAGAAAGCTCGATCTCTTCTTCTTCCCAAGTATCGAGAATAAGTTGAACAACTGCCTCTTCGGCTTTCTTGGTTTTGATTGCTTTGAACGTGTCGTCCTTAGCAATTAAATCCATGACCGCTGTGCGCCGCTGCTGGACTGCTGACTTAAACCGATCTTCTACATCCTTGTGTTGAGCGGCTTTTAGTTCTGCAATCTCTGATCGAACTTTATCCAGTTCCTCTGTTTTCGGGTCTCTTCCGAGTTTCGCTTGAGTAAACTTCTCGTAATCGATCAGCTTCTCAGCTTCGGAATAATCCCCGGCCGCGATTTTCTCCTTGAGTGCCTTTAATTCGGCATACTCTTGGCGCTCTTTTGCGATAGCTAATTCACTAGCTTTCAGAGCCTTTTGGTCTTGCCTTAGCTTTTGTTCTTTACGAGCAAGAGCTGCAAGCTGCGGTGATAATGGTAGCGATGCGCCGCTTGTTACAGGTTCGTCCGTAACCACTTCATTAATGTTTGTAGCGTTATTTTTTGGCAGTTCTTGAACGGGTTTGCCCTGAAGTTTAGCAATAGCATTAGCGAGTCTAGTGTCTGCCGAAGAGAATGAATTTAACTGCATCTCTTCTCGGTTAATGCCGGGTGATAGATTCGATGGTTGAGCATTAGGTTCTGCAAGCGTGGCTAATTCATAAGCCATATGTAACTCCTTGTTATGATTAAACTTGTACTTGTGATGTCGGTGCTAATGATGGATTTGGCGGAACAACCTGGAGACCAGCGCTTTGAGGAGATTGTTGGGCTTGTGCGGGTTGACCCTGCGGTTGTTGTGCGGCCTGAGCGGCTGCCTGCATTTGCATCTGTTGATCTTGTGCTTCTTGCTGCACTTGATCTTTGATGTTCTGTACTTGAACAATCCAGTCTCTTAAGAGCTGCATTTTCTCTGGCTCAAGGTTCGTCGGGGCATAGAGATTGATATAGTTTGTGCAATAAGTAGTCATCATGTCGGTTGGATCCAGCATGAATCTGTCAGGAACTATCTTTTCCCAATTCTTGTCGCCATTCTCAATAATATCATCCAAGCAATAGAAGATGCGTTCCTCTAAAGCTAGAGCTAAACGGTCCGATTGTTCGAGGTCTGGGAAGTTAGATAAGCGTCTGAATTCGAGAAGTGAAATCTCTCCAGCTGCTAGTTTTTCAGACAGCTGCTGTTGTCGATCTGCTGGATCTTTAGACAGAGCAGACTCTTCGTAGCATTGTATAATGTAAGTATTTTTAAGTTTCTTGATCTGCTTAAAGTCTACTTCTCTCGTCCCGTCTTTAGACGGGTAGACTGTCGTATACTTGCCTGTTTTTTCAACAATATCAGAAGCCGTATCAACAATGTGATAACCAATCTCAGTGAAGACATCCTGATAACGCTGCTCCTGTGTAGCAAACCTTGCAGACTGTAAATCATTAGCCTCACGAATCGCCTCTCCGCTATTGAGACCTGGACTCTTCTTGGCTTGTGAAGCCATTTCTGCAACGCCCGACATATCCGCGCCAAGCTTAATCAGCCATTGAATCCATTCATAGAACTCAGGAGTGTTGGCTTGCCAGTTAAGGATCTGCGGAGGCGTAGGTCCACGACCTTTAATGATCGTACCAATGCGGTTATTGAACGACGTTTCCATGATCTCAGCCATCTCATCGATATAGATGCGAGGCACAGCCATGAGCTCTAAGCTTTGAGATGCAACGATCAAAGAACGATAGATCTCCATCTGAATCGGCATCAAGATCTCAGCTAGACCTTGAGACCAGGTCGTTACCATGTTCGGATTGTAGCCCCATTTAACGAATGGGAACTTTGCTCTAGTCCAAGGCTCATCAAGAAGCACTCCATCATCACATACAATGACGTGACGCCCGTCTTTAGCATCTGGAGCAGACGGCAAATGCCATGCTTCACAAGTGATGATGTTATCGGAGATAGTTTCTGTACTCTTTGGCGTACTATCTACAGATCCAGACTGAGCATTGGCGACAGCATCTTGATTCTTTGGGAATTCTTCGAATGCCACAGACCTAGGCATCATCTTAAGCTGCATTAGCTGACGATTGAATCCGTAATACCCATCTAGGAAATCGACTAGAAGCTCTGTCGCAAGAGTTCGTTCAATATGAACTTTGTCATGGCGAGGGCATATCTTTAAGAACCCGTCACCGATAACCGTTCCATCTTTAACCATGATGGCGGCTTTTTCATATGCTTTAGTTCTGAAAATCTCCCCTTGAATGAAGGCGTTAGCCTCTTTAGCAAGGATGCGTTGTTTGTAATCACCGTTGTCAGTGAGGAAGGTAGGCTTTGGTTTGTTCTGAGTGATTAGAGATACAAAAGTTTCACAGTTCGCATGAACAATGTTGGCCGTTGGGCGACCGATAGGCATTTGATTGGATGAATCGAGAGTCGCATTAGACGACATGAAGTTATAAAGAGGCTTGCCGCAATCAAGGCGCGTGTAGATCGATGCTTGGCGAATACGAACTGCGTTTGTTCGCTTTAAGAATTCACATGTAGAAAGAACTTGCTGGAGAAGATCTTTCTCAGTTTGAGCATTCCACCAAGTGTAAGACGTTTCAGGCAACTTCTTCTTGGTATATGCCTCCACGACCTTTTCAGTAGGCCGCATGGTCATTTCAATATCTTCTTTGCTATAAGCCAAAGTTAAGCCTCATCCTCTTTAGGAATTGGGAACAATCTCTCTACGAGATCTTCGTCTTTCATCGCAAAGACAGTCCGCATTTCATGAACGACACCAGGAATCTCTTTGTCTGAATCAATCGGTGGCTTCTCAAGAGTCGATGGAACAAGCTTAGGCCCTTGTGGTCTAGGTGCTGGACCTAGTGTAAGTTCCAAATCACCATGCTTAAAATGTGTAACTCCCTGCTCGCGAAGAGCAGCAATGAGTTCAACAACATCCTTCGGATTCATTACAGATCCATTGCGTCGAGCATGCGCTTAAGACGACTCATGCGCTTCATCTCATCTGTTGTTTCGCCCATTGTCTCGGCGTCGTGCTCTGACTCCGCGTCTGCAGTGTCTTCAGCATTAATACGATGAGGAGAATCAAGTGCGTTCTCCATGCGGGCTTCCATATCCATTTGCATATGGTCATTAGGATTAAAATCGACGAGCGCATCGGTATCGACCAACTCTGGATCAGCTTCCTGCATCTTCTTTTTCTTCATTCGAATAGAAGCAGAGAGTTTCTTGGCATCGAGAATCACGGTTAATCCTCCTTAGGGGACATTTTTGTCAGAAAATCAGCCATCAACACATGCATTGAATCTCTGAAGCCTTCGTGGTCATTGGCATTGATTGCGGCCATTGCTTCACGGGCACATTGATCCATCATGCCTTCATGTTCGTCTTGATCTGGCTTGTCTTGAACTTCGCCTGGCTCATTCGGCATCTTCGCCCTCCCAATCAAATTGATGTGATAGGAATGCTTCCAAAGATGAACGGAATAGCCCATGGTCACCGTCTTTTGCGGCCTTCATAAGCTCTTCGATAGTCTTATGCTCAAGCTCTTCGTCACCAGATAGACCGACCATTCGATCAGGCATCGGCTCTTGAGTTCGTGGAGTTTTTCGTTTCTTAAGAAATGGAAGCATCATTCATAGATGAATGGCGCGTTAGTCTAGGTTTGTAAGTATTAGTGATGACTGGGAATCTGCCGGAGATGGACTCGAACCACCGATATTCGCCGTAACAGGGCGACGTTGTACCAACTCAACTATCCGGCAACAATTATTTCTTCTTTTCTTTATTCCATTTGATTGGTCTTGGCCAGAAGTAGATCTCATCCAAGAATGTTACATCGCGAACGTTGATCTCCTCAGGAGATTTTGGAAGCCATGCAAGCAATCCCGTCATCTTAGCTTCTGGTTCGCATTTATGATTGTGTTGTTCACTAAAACTCCGACAGCCATAACCACAAAATGGACATCTATGACTCATTCAATGTCTGTCGTCCGTACTATTCTCATCTTTACTCAATTGATCAGCAAGATCTATCAACGCATCGATCAATATCCCATATGTGATTACTTCTTTGGACTCAAGTTCGAGATAAGCTGTTTTGCTATCCTTGCTCATTCTAACTTTAAAGAGAACCTCATCTTCATTCACCAGCGGTTCCAGTCAGGCGTCATATCTGAACCAACATTCCAATCCAATAGATCCTTAGACTTCTTATCCTTCTGTTCCCTATTTAAGCGATCCATAGTTCCACGTTCAAACTCTTTCGCTTGCCAATCCGAATAACCAGGCGTGCCCGGTCTCGGGGTTTCCACTGGTGGCTTGTAATAGTAAGCTGGAGATTCTTTGAAAGGATATAAAACCGAATCAACAGCATCAGAGTGTCCTTTGATTACTATTTTGTCTGGCGTGGACTTATCAAGATCTCGCTCCAAGAGATTACAATCCTGAGCAAACCTTGAATCCTTACGAGCCTTAAATCGTCCAGTCCTTAAAGCATTGTTTAAGATTTTGAGGTTGGCAACTTTTTCTGTCTTTTCTGCCGACTCGAATGGGAGTGGGTATCTTGCCCTGAGCGACTCGATGAGCTTTTTCCCACCGCCACCGGGATCGGCTTTGACTTTATGGAAGTGGTATTTGGCGTGGAGCTCTTCGAAGTTTTTGACCATTTGTTCATAGGTTTGTTTCTCTTTGATTACTTCTTCAACCAAATAAGTATCTGGTGAAACATCAGTCCACCCCAGAACACTAAAAGAATCAGCATCGTTATAGCCGAAATCCATACCAAGAATATACTTCCAAGATCCTTTAGGCAGCGTCTCATAATGATTTTTACCCGCATCGTATTGAAGGATTAAGGATTGGGAGTCGAGGACCCATCGACCAAAGCACTCTCTTTGTATGCTTGGGTCATCGACTGTAACGCCTTTTCGATCCATGTCCTGCTGGATAAGTTGGGAAACTGTGAGCCCAGACTTTCGCTCAATCCAAGGATTGTTGTGGAGGGTCCAAGCATGATGTGCCCATTGGGAGCTTTTGCTACAATCATGAAAGTATCCGGAGGGAATTGGTCCAGGAGTTCCAATAAGCCGGCACCGTCCATTTGTATCGTAGAGTCGTTTGACGAGAACATCTTCAACGAGTTCTTTGAGATGCGATCTAAAAGCCTGGCTCTCATCAATGTAAACCAATGCAACATTTGATAACCCTCTGAGTTTCTCTGTTTCTGCCTCAGTATTCGCACCTGAGCAATAGATTACAGATCCATTTGGAAACTTAATCGCTAGCTCTACTTCATTGAACGAACACTCAATCTTAAATTCTCTTACAATCTTATGAAGCTCAGGCCAAACGATGCGCTTAGCGCTAGACCTAGCCAGAGTAATGTACAAGCCAGTAGTGCCAGGCATCGAAAGAGCAGTATCAATAAGGTCGGCCGCGCATGCGGTAGTCTTGCCAGCACGCACACTACAGACGGCAGTAGCAAAACGAGCAGGATCTCTAACAAAGTCTATTTGCTCCTTGAATAGGAAATTATCGAGGATGAAGTTAGGACTCGCCGTTATCCTTATCGCTTCCTGGACCAATTCGTTTAGATGAATCTCCAACTTCACGCTCCATCATCTTTACTGCTTCTCTCATCGTTTCAAGCTTCTGCTCTGCAGTCATGTCATCCAGAGGATTCTGTTTAGTCTGCTCAACTGATTTAAGCTTTGGATAACAATAGCTCGAGATATCCTTAACCATATCGGCCGCAATCTTCAGATATTTATCGGCCTTATCTTCAACCGGAAATGGATCGCCAGCTTTGATCTTATTGGCAATCAATTGGTCGTATATAACGGCATAGTTGTCATATGTCTTCTTTGCCTCTTTATAGATCTCTAGCATGGCCATGGCAGGATCGAAGCCTTCTCGCTCTAAAGTCGCTCTAAACTCAATTGTGCGCTTATTAACGGCACCCTTAGCGCGACCTGTGGATAGTTTATTCCCAGGCTTGAACATAGTTATTCAATTGTTTCTTTGACGGTCCAGCGTCATACAGACCAAGAGTAGGCTGTGCCGCCGAATACTTTCCCGTTCTGGACAACAATAACCCCCATTGGAGTTAAGTACATCTCGTCAGGGACTCTAAGTTTATTGGTCGAGGCCATATTGAATTCATATTCAGCATTGGCATAACCAGAGGTGAGTGCTGGATCGAATTTAGCTACCTTAATTGGGAAACCAGACTTGATAAGCTTCTCGATGTTCTTGGTAGCAATTGCTTTATTATCTTCTGGCTGTTCTTGGTTCGTCAAGTGTGCCTCCTTGGCTTGAATGATTTTCTTTCCTAATTTGGTCATATATCCAGATTCATCGCTCATTTTAATATTTTCACAAAGCAGTGTAGCAATACCTTGTTTGCGATAGTTTTCTTTTACAAATACAAAAGCATCATCAATGGCATAACCCAATAAGAACTCGTCGTCCTCATGGCTGCATGCTATGCGTACTTGGCTATTTTCTATTCTATACAATATCTCTTTATGCATAGATTCAAACCAAGATTTCTTATATCTCTTAGCATCTGGAAATTGTTCTTTATATAGGGCCTTAGCCATCGAATCGATGATGAAGCCTGAGTCTGTGTCTTTATTGAATGGACGGAGCTTTACGATCATACGACTTCACGCTCTAAATCTTTGATGATGTTTCTAATGGTAAGTTGCTTTTTCGCATTTTTCATACGTCTGATTTGCTTTTCTATCTCTGGGCTTGTTAATCCTTCTATATGAAGTTCCCAGATCCGCCTATGGGTGTCATTCTCAAAGTTAAATGTTCTCAGGAGCTTCTCGGCCTTGTGATTATATTCGTACTTGTCCTCGAATTCATGATCAGTCAAATGCTTGAATATATGCCCATGCCATGATTTTAGAGGCGGTTCTGCATAGCGGTGATCTTCAATGTCTGAAAATGATTTACTCAATTTCTTATACCATTTCGACCGAAGATCTCTGCAATGAGAACAGCTTTCATTAAATATCGAATGATTGCATTTCACATGAGAAATTAAATCAATGCTCCGCTGAGTTTGCAACTGGTACCAAGGTCGGTGTTGCGGGTTGACCTTCTGCCATCTTTTCTGCACGTTCTGCTTCGCGTTTGTGTCTGATCTCAGTGGTGTAATCAAATGTCATTTGATTGCTATAAGCCCGACGAAGATAATTTGAGAGAATATCTGGATCGAACTTACATTCATCACGGTCCAGCGAATGAAAATAGTTGATTGCAGCAATAATACTATCCTCGCCCATCGGTACACCAGCTCCATCACAAGCCACGTTAACCATTTTTTCAAATTCTTCTCTCGTAATCGGAAGAGTCGTAAGCATTAAGATTTTTCCTTTTCGGCTTTGTCTTTATTCCATTTAACACAATGATCAAACTCATCTTTGAATTCAGAGAGCTTCATTGTCAATTGATTGAGTTTTGCTCGTTCAATTTCAATTTTGAAATGCTGATCGCCAACCGCTGCGGCCGCGTTCGAATAATCTTGCTCAATAGCTTTTTGATCACGGGGGATCTTGGCTTTTGCTTCCGCAACTACATCTTTGAACTGCTTAATTTTCATTGAGCCCATTTGATTCCTTACAGGTTATTGAGATCGTCTAGGGTGCCATTAAAATAATTCAGATCACAGCTTCCAATTCCTGCGGCCTGTCCATTTTCAGTGTATTGCCATAAGGTCCAGTTCTTCCAAGGAGCAGGTGAAACTGTGGCTGTTACTCCATATCGGGCGAGCCACAATGGTCTTTGAGCTGCTTCAGGCGGGAAGTTCATATCCTGCGTTTCAGCGAAACTTCCATAGAGCAGACATGGTTTGTTTGTGACTTTCTCAACAGCGGCGAAGAATTTCATGCATGCGTCTGCTCCACCATCAATCGATTTATTCACCGACTGTTCCCAATCGAGAGCAAATGCATCAGTTGGATCAAACTGTCCAATGGCATTAGTGAAGTAAGCCGCCTGAATGATCGGATCTTGGTTCATATCCAAAACATGATAAGCGATGCGCTTTAATCCATTCGCCTTGCAATTCGCCCATTCATCTTTGAATTTTGGATCAATGTAATCTAAGGCTTGAGTTACTTTCACTCCGACGAAATGCTGGTTCTGTTTTACCAATTGCCAATTAGAAACGTTTTCCCAATGTGAGATATCTACGCCTTCAATCATTTCCTCATGCCCTCTATTCGTTTAATAAAAGATTTAATTTGAGAGACTTGGGCTTGTGTGCAGTTACCCGAATATGAACAAAGATTTTCTTCTTCTTTTTTCATCTCAGTAAAGTCACTCGATGACATACAGATCATTGGGTTAGAAAGATTGTTCCAATCAGCATTCCACTGAGTATTATCGATAACAGAAGTACTGTTAGATAAAGCATGGAACACAGCCGCGCCAGAAGTCCCGAGGGATCCATAAAAGGTCTTATCCTTTATCTCAACACTACACCCCGTTAAAAGCCCCGAGATTGCGGTAAGCATTAACAAGATTTGTAGTTGCTGCCTGAATGGCACCTTTATCTCCTTGAGCCTGCGCGGCACTGAGGGCGTTTGCAGATGATAAAACTGTAGAGTTCTGCATTTGAGTCTGAAGATCATTTACAACCGTTGCCACAATCTTTGCTGTTTGATTCTCAATGGCTTGCGTTAATGCATCCAGGATTGAATTCGTAAATACATCGACCACGGGGGCCTCAAGTATAGGTACTTGGGCTGTGATATATGTCTTTGCGGCCGCCTCACCTGACTGTATTAAAATATTTAAGATATTATCGATAGCTTGAGAAATAGGATTTACCGGAAGAGCAACCTCCCCCGGAAGATCCATTCCACTCACAGCTTAGCTACTTCCGCTTTAGCAAAAGAATCTACTGCGCCAGCCAAAGCTTGGAGTAAGAGCTTCAAGTCGGGAGAGGCGACGCCAGCGATTACTGTTTGGAGCTCAGCGATACCAGCGCCTTCGAGGGAAAGAATTTCTGGTTCAAGAACCGGCGCGAGGGGTGCGAGGTAAGCCAATACTTCCGCTACTGTCATTGCCATCTTATCTCCAAGTTTTGAATTTGTAACTGTTACAAGAATTCAACAACTCAGAAAAGACTATGTCAAGTCGGGATGAAAGAAAAAACAGACCCCGGGTATTTGACTTGGGGCCAAGCCCAGGGTTAATTCAATTTGCGGATCGAATTGTCTCGAAGGCTATATCCTTATATGCCACCTGTCAACAATTCGACTCCTATATATCAACAAGGAGTACGACATTTGGCAAAACGATTTACTGATACAGACAAGTGGAAAAAGAATAATTTCAGCGAGCTTTCGATAAAAATGAAGCTTGTATGGCTCTATATTTGCGATAATTGCGACTATGCGGGGATATGGGATGCAAATCTAAAATTGTTATCTTTTCATATCCAGGAAGAGGTCACAAAAGAAGAATTAGTGGCTACTTTTGGCGATGAATTAACATGGTTTTCTGATCGTCAAATCTTCATCAAAAGCTTCATTGATTTTCAATATGGCGACCTCAATCCTGAGAACCCAGTTCATAAATCTATCCTTTCAAAAGTAAATCACTTTACAAAAAAGAAGGGCCTTGCACGGTCCGTACACGCCCCATCTAATGGGGCTAAGGAGAAGGAAGAGGAAAAGGATTCTTTAGGGGGTGTGGGGGATTTTGATTTTGACGCGCTGTACGAAAATTATCCACTCAAACGCGGGAAAGCGGCCGGAATGAAATTTCTTCATCGCAACCCGATGAACCCAGAAATTTATGCGAAGCTCGATCTTGCGGTAAAAAACTATTTCCGCGAAGTTCAGGATTTGAAAACCGAATCCAGGTTCATAAAACACTTCTCAACTTTTCTCGGCGCCAAACTTGACGGACCGTGGCAAGATTATATAAATTTGCTGCCGCCACGCGACCTTTCAGCCGACGTTGTGACGTGGTGAGTTATGTTTAAATCCGTTTCTGAGAATATTGCCGAAGAATTAAGCAGTCGAAAAAACGCCCGTAAAGGCCTCAGGAGCTTCGGGATCAGCTACCTTGACGATGCCCTTCTTGGCATTGGTGCGTGCGACCTGGTGCTTCTGGGAGCGTCTAGCGGGGTAGGAAAAACACAGTTATGCTGTAATATCGCATTTGCGAACATTTCGGCCGGAAAGAGGGTTCATTTCCTCGCTTTGGAGGCCGAAGAATATGAAATTGAACGGCGCCTAAAATATCAAGTTATTGCTGCGATGTTTTATGCCGATCCTAATCGCCCAAATATTTCAAATTTTAGCTTCGATCGATGGCTGCTCGGCGACTTTATTGAACCCCTTCAAGAGTACGAAGATCGCGCAACAGAGTTTATGGTCAACGCCTATAAGGACTTTTTCATCTTCTATAAAACCTCAGGCTTCTCTATTAATGACCTAATCGAGAATATTGTCCGTCATGCGCCTGAAACAGATCTTTTCATTATAGATCACGCCCATTACTTCGATTTTGATGATGATAATGAAAATAGAGCAATGAAAACGCTAGCCAAGACAGTTAGGACGCTCGCTCTAGAGGAGAGAAAGCCCATCATACTCGTTGCCCATCTAAGGAAGAGAGATAAAGCAAATGAGGATCTTGTTCCAGGTATGGATGAATTCCATGGCTCAAGCGATTTAACTAAGATTGCAACGAAAGTTATCACGATATCGTCAGGGAGCAGGCTTGACGACGGCTGCTATGAAACTTATATCCGTATTCCAAAAAATAGAACCAATGGGACCGTCACAAGGTTCCTAGGTAGACTTAGTTTTAATCCAAGAAAGAACTCATATGATGAAAGATACAAAGTCGGAAGAAGCAATCTTACGAGAAAAGAAGGGTTTGCAGAGCTTGATCGTGGTCTTCAACCGGAATGGTGTAATAGATTCTGAGCTTTGGTCGGCAATTGTGATCCAGATGCTCATAGATAACCCGGAATGGCTACATTGGGAAGAGGGTCGGGAGCTTTTGCGGATCTGTAATAAGATCGTGAAAGGCTCATTTTATGAATTCTGGACATATAAACCTGATACATCACTTTCAGCTATCCATAAGATAGATAACATTTTTATTGAATTCGGAGCATACGGCAGGCCTGAATCTTACGATAATTAAATAAAAAAAACATTTATTTTTATCTCATCTTGAGCTAGACTTAAGGCATGAGAACATCAAACTACGAAATCATTGAGAACTGGATTCAACGTCATAGACCGAATGGCCATTTACAGCTGTCAAAGCTAAGTGGGGTATCGGTCACGACTATCTATAATGCTCGTCAAGGATTCGCTCCTTCTCGAGAAGAAACTCGCCTTAAGCTTTGTAAATCTCTCGGTGTCACTGAGAACAAACTATTCCCGGAGGAAAAATGAAGACATTCCGAACACCAAAAGGCACTGAACTTCCATTAATGAGTCTTCAAGGAAAAGACTATCTTCAAGTAACCCACCGAGTGGTGTGGTTTCGTGAAGAACATCCATTGGGAAAGATCACCACAGAGTGCGTTCACAGAGAAAAAGATTTTGTGATTTACAGAGCGACAATCGAGCTTCGAAATCCGGATGGGTTATATTCCATCCTAGCCGATGCCGTTAAGCGAGAAGATTATGCCCATTTCAAAGACGCTGATGAGAAAGCTTCCACTGGAGCCGTAGGTCGCGCATTGGCTCTTTGCGGTTATGGTACAGCCTTCACTCACGAACTTGAGGAAGGCGAGAGGTTGGCTGATGCTCCAGTTCAATCAAATACTGCTACTAAAATTATTGAATCAGTCGCGCCTCAATCGAAAACACCATTCAAAGTCCCAGAGAAGTTCGCCCATCCTGAACGCCCTAGCTCTTATGCTGCTGATTATGTGATCGATTTTGGGAAACACAAAGGCACGGCTCTTAAAGATTTCGGCGACACGGATCTTAGAAAGTACATTAACGATATTAAAAAAATGGCTGACGAAAAAAATCAAAAAGTGCAAGGACCAGCACTCACCCTCACTCAAAAAGCTGAACTCTACTTCAACGCTAAAAAAAAGCCTAACATAGATCCAATCGATGAAATATTAGACACGAAATTCAATAGCCACGAATCGTTTGAAACTCCGCCATGGCCAACGGAATCCGAATTACCTTTTTGATAGGAGATCTTATGGACACAATGAATCCCCACAGCTCGATCTACATAAATGATCATCTCATCCAAGAGTGGAACTACAGCACCGATCAGTACTACATCACTCTCGATGGACATAAATACACAAACGGAAAACCAGCCGATGAGGGTACCTTTTTAAATCTAATTAAAACCGTAGTGAAATGGTCTACGGATGAGAATGGTCAAGAGTCACCGGATCGTCTCGAAGAGATTCCGCCAAAAGGAACACCAGGGGCCAAATACACTTACGATGAAACTGTCTATCCTTCAAACAATGGGAGTTTTGAATGACGCCTTTTGAAGCTTATAAAATGCTGAGAGCTGCCTTCGTTAATTTCCACCGAGAACTATGTAGCGGGAAAAGAACAATCCGAGTCCAGGGAAGAGACGTTACTCCGGTAATTAGAATTTTAATGAACAACGCTATTGATCTATCTGACTATAAGATTCATGAAAAGGATGTTGAGAAAGCTATTTTAGTTTTGACAGATGCTGCCGGTAATTTTCAGGAGATCCGCCATGTTTCTGATGAATTAGAAGAGGCTCTTGCTCAAGCTTTCAACGGTCTCTCTACCTTATGGAAGACGAATAGGAAAACATACCAAGAACTATCCAAAGATATTATCAATATTGAAAATGTATTGGAAGAGCACCGAGTCGGTGAACGCGACCTCACGGATAACGAAGTCCAATCATATAATGATGACTTAAAAGCATTAAGAGACGTTTTGCCAAAAAATGAAGTTTATTCATAACCAAAAATAGGAAATATAAAATGATCGCATTCCACAATGATCCGAAAATTAAGAAGCAGTACCTTGACCGCGTAACCATGCACGAAAAGGCCGACGAAATTGTCAAAGGCCATTACTGGCAAAACGGCAAAGGATGCGCCGTGGGTTGTACTATCCATGGAAACGAACACTCGAAATTCGAAACCGAGCTGGGGATTCCTCGAATCCTCGCTCGTCTCGAGGATGGAATTTTTGAGAATATTCCAAATGAATTAGCGAAGACCTGGCCACGCAGATTTTTAGAGGCAATAAAACCAGGAGCCGATCTTTCAAATGTTTGGCCCGCATTCGCGGTTTGGATTCTGACCGATGCGGTTTATGGAGTTATTCAATTCGCCCGAACTAATACTCAAATATCCGCGATTCAATCGGTCGCCGATCTTTACACGCTTCAATTATCTGGAGCGACTGTAGCGGAAGAGGATTGGCGGGCTGCTGATGCTGCTGCTAATGCTGCTGCTAATGCTGCTGCTAATGCTGCTAATGCTGCTAATGCTGCTGCTAATGCTGCTGCTAATGCTGCTAATGCTGCTGCTAATGCTGCTGCTAATGCTGCTAATGCTGCTGCTTATGCTGCTGATGCTGCTGCTTATGCTGCTGATGCTGCTGCTGTTGCTGCTAATGCTTATGCTGCTGATGCTGCTGCTGTTGCTGCTAATGCTTATGCTGCTGCTGTTGCTGCTGCTGTTGCTGCTAATGCTGCTGTTGCTGCTAATGCTGCTGCTGCTGCTGCTGTTGCTGCTAATGCTGCTGCTTATGCTGCTGATGCTGCTGCTTATGCTGCTAATGCTGCTAATGCTGCTAATGCTAAAAGAACTGAATGGCGGATCGCTCAGAGCA
>Ga0302186_10000441_pt1 | contig 37025 bp, 15 predicted proteins | sample II_Bog_E1_2_FD_198782 | JGI IMG/M metagenome (GOLD analysis project Ga0302186, IMG submission 198782) | Peat permafrost microbial communities from Stordalen Mire near Abisko, Sweden - II_Bog_E1_1 | ecosystem: Environmental > Terrestrial > Soil > Wetlands > Peat | place: Sweden: Abisko... | reverse complement strand
GGAGGCATTGCAGTGCTGTTAGTTATTGGGGGAGTTTGTATGATAATTAAATGGGCAAACAAATAAATTCGACATGAATAGGGAAATGATTTTATCGAGGTTCGGGATATTATATAGGCTCCAGCTCCCAGAAATCGATCATAGTGGAGAGTCATTAAATTAACTCAATAGGAGTTGACATCGCTTGAATCATTATCAAATTAATAGTTTTTATAATCAGTTAAACTCTACAAATGCAAGATAGGAAATTAAATTATGAGGGAGCCTGTTACAATGAAGTGTTGTTAAGGCAAATATCTTTGTTAAAAAAATATTGCTATTAAATGGTTTTAGTAAAACCAGTTAAATTGCCCTATGTGCGGAGGTGATGCAAATATAAATAATTTAATTGAGCATAACCATCATATTAGCTTGGCAAGGAAATCTATTCATGATTTTCGGAAAAGAATTATAGTGACATTCCGAAGAATGAATACAGAATTGCAAGATTAGTTTAGAACGTAAATTGAGAAATATTTTGGAGAAGGATATAGTAGCAAGAATTTGTGATTCATTTCGGTTATTTTATATTTAGTGATATTAAGTCAGATGAAATCTCATGAACTGATAAATTATCTTTCAGCTTATTAGTTATCTTTCTCTTTATATATTTAGTATTTCCACTTATGAAGATAAAATGAAAAATATAAAGACTACTAGTCCGATGAGCTACTTTTATTCCTTCGCATCTAGATGACCCTACAACAGATCAGTTGAAGATTTTATGAATTAAAATTCTATATTTTTCAAGATTTTATATTCATTAATCTTTGGGATTATGTTTTAGATAGATAAAATAAATAATAAATTCTTCAATGAATGAGGAGCCAATTCTTAAAAATGTAACTATTTAAATTGTATTAGAAAATAGATCAATAATAACATCATCATTTCTTTTGATATTTTTCTCTTCCAGACCAATTGCCTTCAATTTTATTTTTAGCTCGAGCTTAGATTTAATATCTTTAAATTCTTTCATCTCTATCAAACTCAATTTGCCTCAAGTCTTTTTCACGTTACCACTCAGCTTTAATCTTTTAACTCTTACACTTTTAATCGATTTATTTTTTTAAAGCTTGAAAATATTTAATGCGCTGCCTTAGAAGAGGACGATGACCCTGTCCAAAAGGGAAATTAAAAAATAAATTAAGCCTGCGATATACTTGAGGGATTTTATTTCCAGCAAAGTAATAAGTTCATTTATCATAAATGATTGTTGACAAGTTGATTGTTATTTATCCATTTCAGCAAGGTACTTTTCTATTTTTATCTCATAATCATTTTATCTGTCTCGATTTTCAAAGGCCCGTAGTATCTTGACAGCATTCCTAACAATTTCAACTCTTAAAAATTGTTTAATTAATTAATGTATCTATTTAAAAAAACTAAAATAATCAAATGTCAACGAATAAATGAGTTCAAGAGATTTAAATAAAAATTTGAGAAAATTAAGTTGAATAAATAATCCAATTTTTCACATAGTAGCTATATTAATATTATATCTCATCAAATCATTTTTCAATTAAGTAAAGGCTATGTCTAACACCTCTTTCAAGTCGTGTGACTCCGTGCACGATGCTGTTATTGTGAACAGTTATAGTCCCCTTTCTCCTTTCGGGAATATGCATTTTTCCTTCAGCTGCGTACACCAATCTGCCACCTTCATATTCCGAATCATTGCTGAGGCTCAGTTGCAGCACTCTGCTTGCAAAATCATCAATATGAAATGCAATTCCCTTTCCATGCGCTACGCATCGCCGCAACACAATTTCAAATTGCTTTGCTTGAAAAATGTTTTTGAGTGTCTCGATGAGTTTATTGCCAGCAATTTCACAAAGCTTTGACTCTAATATGCTGAATTTAACATCCTCAATTAGTTCATTTGGAACTCCGCTGAAACTGATTTCATTATAGGCACAGTCAAGGAATGCTGTAATGCTAATACTTTAGCTTTCAGTTAACTCAATTTAATGAATGATAAATTTTCCTTTTGGGTTTTCATTTAACTTGCTGAGAAGTTTATTGGTTGCATTGAATGATGATGCTGCCTCTATGATTCCGCTTGATGAAAATAGTCCTTCGATTCCTTTTTTGTCGAAATTCACGAAGGTACCCACTCCTCGAAGCCTTAGAATCATATGAATGGTAGAGTGCATCTGAATGTTATAGTCTCCAATTGTTCTACCATCTTCTAATTGCTTTCCAGCGAATATTAATCGCTGTTGGTCAGGTGGTATTCCACTTATTTTTTGGATATTACTCTTGACTTCCTCGATTTTCATCCTTTTTGAAACTATAATTGTCAACGTTTCGCCATTCAAACCTTTTTCAAAAATTTAAAAATATCCCTATTAAAGCTGCTTCATTAAATAATTATTTTCCTCCTATAATAACAATAGTTTTTATTGAAGTTGAATAATGATCGTATTTTCCTCTTTTTTATCTATCTATTTTTTTATTTGTTCTTCAGTAAGTCTCTTTATTTGTACCTAAAACTTCTGTAAATCTTACTTTAATTTAAAACTAAGCTACAGATGTTTGTTTAATTAATGTTTTAATTCATTTTATCGAAGGATTGATGTGTCTAATAATTTTTTCATCTCCATTTTTTCTTTGGTCAGAAGAGATAATGCCAATTCCAACGATTAATTTTCTTTTTTATACGATTCATTTTCATTTCTTAATTTTTATTCAATCTATTTTCTTTATAAAATCTCGCGTTTTGCAGCGATTTCAGCCTTTGAAAGTTCTTTGATTTTTTTCAACTCCAAGTTAGATTATAAGACAATTTCTTTGGAATTTCTCTTATCTGTGATGCTCATGTATACTGTTATCTTTCCCCCTTTGTTAATTTTATAGCATTATACTTAGTTCCAAAGTACAATATCTCCAAATTTGTACTCTTTACTTTTCTTATGGATACTCCGCTCTTCCATTTTTATAGCATCACTTTTATTTTTTGAATAAGCAAGTGCATCATATACATCCTCTAGCTCCATTTTGCGATGTATTTCGCCTCCGATGTCCGATTCCTGATACTCTTTGGAGTAAACAACATTATCAATGTAATCAATAAGCGTAATAGTGAGTTTGGAAATATTCAAAGAGATTGTTAGAGCGAAAGTATTTGTTTATTCTTAAAATATTTGACTGTCCTCCATATTTTAGCAATATAATTATAATATTCTTGTAAAACAAATTAAATCTTATCATTTAAAATTTTCAAATATTTTTGGAATCGTTTAATAATTTAGTTTATATTCATTAAAATAATGTACTCAAACAATTCACAATTTTATAGATGCATTTAACTTATATTCATTGAAACAATGTACTAATTTTATTCATACTTCTATTTGTTTAAGGACTTTTTAATTTGTATAAATTTTTAAACTAACTTAATGTTTTTTAAATCACCGTCATTTTATCTCCTCTTTCAAGAATGTATTCATTTTTTATTTTCAACCTATTTCGACTTTCCTATTGATTTATACCAATTTGCCCATAATATCAACTAAAATATTAAAATTTCATATCTCTTCCAGCTGTTTCAATACGAAAACTATACAGAGAATATAAAGATTATAAAGATCATATTAGATCTGGTCATTAAATAGTCCTTTAGTAAAACATCGAGTAAAGTTGATAAATAATTAATGATTTTTGGACATCAATGAAACAAGGAGGACAATAAGGAAAGACGAGGATGAAATAAATGTAGGCGAGAGACGTTTTTGACATTTAAATTATGCTTAAGTTTCACATTTAAATTATTATCATCAAAACAATTTAATAATTTTTAATTTTAATTTAGATGCCAATGAGTTTTGCTAGATAAAATAAAATAATAAATAATATTTCATAGATAATAAAATGCAAAGATAAACTTGAAGATTTGTTCAAAAGATTGGAGTTAGCTTTTTATAATATTGCAAAAAATATTTAAATTGATTGATTAATCATTTTTTGCATGCAAATTTAACTCAAAAATAACTTTGCTTTTATGCCTACAATTTACTGGCTTTGTGTTTCATTTAAATTTGATAATCGTAAAGTAAGGGAGTTTTAATTCCAAAAATGCTTAGCTTGGATTTTTTATAGAGGTAATCAGCGGCTGTTAAAATATCATCACTTTCAGTATAAATTTTCATGCAGTTTTAATATCGAGAAACTTGTATCTATTTTGCATATTTTACACTTCATTCTTTGCTTTCGAAAACTTGAATTTTTAAATAATTCCTAAGAATTACTTGGAAATTTAAAAAAAATAATGAGGAAAGAAGCTCTTTATGGCTATTATTTTTTTTTAAAAGGATTCAATGGTGCAGCCTGCACTATGACCTGATGTCCAAGCTTTTATTGATTTGCAAAATTGCTTGATTGTTTTTTCGATGTTTAATCGTCTCATTGACGTATTTAAAAATTTAGAAAATAGTTGGTGACCTTTTTGACATATAAATGTTTTGCTTATTATTCGTTTGTTAGTTATAGCAATTTTTTGAGTTGTTATTTCTTTTGGGTTGAGAGATTCATTGTGTTATATCGCGAATAGTTTATCATTGGTCTTCTGGGGATTAAGAAGACAGTTCTCGTGATTGTCTTGGAACTAGAAGTACTCCTTGATTGGCGATGAGGGTTATAAGTACATGTAAGGATATCTGAGAAAGTGAGGGTCAGTTAGTTTACTTTAAATCATTCTCATCTTATTGTCAATATTCTTCAGTCGATTTTATTGATTAACTTGAATCCTTTTTATAAAAACTCTTTCAATAGACTCAATAAATTAATCGGTCAATAGACCTTTGCTTTGCAGCGCCAAAAGCAAATTTGTCAGTGGGTTTTCTTAAACTAGAGAGTTTATATTTTATTAAGTTATATTAATTCTACCAACTTTTTAGGATTCCTTTTAAATTTCATTTTCGTCCTGTAATTTTAGTGTCGATCGTTCGTTTTTAAGAAGAGAGCATCTATCTTAGAAAGTTTCTTTCAATGACAGATTTTATTCACATATGGCCTATTTTTCTGAAATTTCATCATTTCTTTCTTCCTATTCTTATTAGTGGCTTGCAATATTACTAACTGAGTTGTCATTCTTTGGTTTTTCAATAGAACTTATATCTTCTTATTCATGCAACCCCATTGATTTAAAAAATTAGTATGAAATATTAGCATTTCAAATATTTTAGTTAATTTTGTTCATTTTCTTTTATCGTCAACAATTTGCTCTTTGCATACTAAATGATCTATTTTTTATTCATCGGGAATTATTTTATGCATATTGGTTTTGATCAAAGTATTATTGAGGATAAATGATAAAGAGGAGAAGTACGAATGTTATGACCTTCGAAGGAAGTCAAAAGCCGCCCAGGAGAGTTGGTAGAAAATGATAAGAAACAGGAAATGGAAAAGAGTGATAATAATGTTTGTTATTTTACTTGGGTCTACTCCAAGGATTACTACAATTGAATGGACAAATCCAATCCAAAATTAAGAATAATTTTGTAATAATATAAATACTACAAATTATCAAAAAGAATTATTATAATATCTACATAAATTTTTACTAGTCCTTTGAGGAAAGATGCAAAAACAGTAATAAAGCAAAACTGATAACTCAATGACAGTATTTTTTATTCTCTTTCTTGATATATTATCAATAACTTTATATACCATCATCATACGCTTGCATCATACTTCATCAAGTGATTTATATTGTCGAACTATTTGCAGTAGATTTGCGATTTATTTGCAATTTTTATGACTTCCCAGAAATTTTAATAGAAGATTCTATCATGTTCTCGATACTCCCATTCCTATTTGTTTTTCCTCCACACTAAGGGAGATAAACAATGCCCAATTTAATGGAGCAGCACATATAATGCATCCTATAGTGCCATATTTAACTCTATCTTTGTTGGAGCAATTTTTTGGTATCTAAGTTTTCCTTATTCTATCATTTTGGAATTTTAAAGATGTGAATGAGAAGTAAATCCATGATATTTGGAAATCTTTTTGTTGGTAATAGGAATAAGAGTTGCTTTTTTAAGTTGAGGAATCAGTTTTTGCAGCTGTTTGTATTTCTATTCAATACTCATATTATTATAATTCTTTGATTAAGTAACTTTAAAAAGTATTAAGATATTATAAAGCATGTCGAGATAAAAATATTTTTACTGGAGAAGAATTTGCAAATGGTATAGAATTGTTTTGTAATTTGCAGTTTATTATGTTAAAAGCACTTCCATTACGATCTATAGAAGATTGTAATTCAATATCTCAATAATTTTAATCATTGATTGAGCCATGCAAGTTATCAATTACAATTACTTTTGCATTTTTCAAACATAATTTAAATATCACTGCCAAAAGTCAATTTAAGAAAATAATTTATCTGTTGCATCTAATTTATGGAATTGGCTTTGCAAAATAAAATAAAAATATTTGGGTTTTGATCAAATAAGAATTTCGTATTAACGTACAGATATTTTAAATAGATAACCTCTTGGTCTTGTATTTTTTACAGATCACATGTTGCACTTTATCCTCCTCGAACGTTTCTATGTTTAAATCAACGAGAAAATATTATTTATTTGAATGATTTTAATAGTATATATATTTAAAGATTCCCTAAATACATTTTCTATTTCTTAAGAATTCGAAATATTTATTACAATAATCAGAAGAGAAACTGATATATAGAACTATTCGCATGTCTTCTATAATCATAAATTTAAAGATGTAACTTATAGGATTATGATACTCATGCCAGATGATGTTTATCAACATAGATTTTTATTATCAAGATTGAAAGAGAATAAATAATTCATCTTAGACTTATAAATTTGCTAATTTGGTACCTTAATATGGTTTTATTTTTTCATTTTTAGGTCCAAAGATCAAAGATCCTCATGAAAACAAATTATCATGCATTTATTAATTATAATTATTTATCAAGCATAAGATATCAGAAAGAAATGATACAGACAAGTCAAATGATACTCATTTTATTGATTATCATAAATTTAGCAATGACACAGATAACTGTTCCCTTTACGATTGACATCCCCTCAAAACTCGTCCCAGTGTCTTTGACAATTGAAAAAAACTTTGTTTAATCTAACCAATTTCAATAAATCTTTGGACAGTTTGTATATTTATTTCAATATAGGAATACTACCTAACCTCCAATGTATACTTTCTTGACGTTTATTGGGATTACCAATCTCGTTAATGTAGATTCGATTTAAATAATCAAAAATGTATGGACTAGGTTCAATCAATTGTTTTTCCTGCAGATGGCGTATTGCCTAGATCCCCCAATGTTATTCACAAGATCAGAGTTCATCTTTGGATATACGAAGATCAAAATCCTAAAAAGGGCGATACTTGGAAATTCACCGGATCTTTCTGCCAATAGGATATTCGTTTGTAATGCAACTAATAACTGATAACTTAATTCAGTTTTTATTTGCCAATCATGTGATCTTCATTTGTAAGAATCTAAACTTCAGATAGAAAATATTGTTTATTATTCCATTTTAATTTTAAGGAAAGATTAAGACATTTTGCTCCAAATTACGTAATAAAGTAAAGAATTTTCTTCACTTAAAGTGCAACAAATATTCTTCATACTTTTGGATGTATTTAGTCACAGCCGTGGTTCCTTTGAGACACCGTGTCTAACAAATTATCAGGTGAGGATGAATTTGACAGCAGATTAAACTTACTTTCCGGGAGGAGAGAATTATTCTCTTGTTGAATCTAACCAACTTGGATCCCTCAGTGACAATTATGTTGAAAGTATCATGAATTAAAGATTTGATGATGTTCATAGCTTTTCTTAGAAACTCCAATGTTGTTTATTCTGGCTTTTTGACTTTATGATATTAATATAAACAGTAAATTAATCACGATAAAAATGGATTTTAAATTTTCCATACCATTCGATTTTTGCATCAATAATATATAAATATATATTTTCATATAATCTGTAGAGAAAATGATCACTATAAGACTTGATATTGATCATGCAGGACAATTTGGCTGGTATTTGACCTCCACATTTTATGGTCAAGTCATATTATCGAGAGATGATCAAGGATAACCAAGCAGATGGCAAATCAATAATGATGGCTCGATTCAAAATTATCAAGGAAAATACTTATCAAACACTAATATTAAAAGAGACCAATACTCGTATTACGCAGAACTAACTGATGCTAAAATTAACCTTTTTGATATAATTTAAAATGGCGAATTTCAAATTCGTGGGAGTAAGTATTTCATGGTGGCTCATCGATACCATAAACAAGATAAGCGCTCTAATTTTGAAACTCTTGTTTCATTTCACCGCAATCATAAGCAAGGAAGTATTTGGGCTATTGTAGGATGATTTTAATGATTATCTAATTCTCCGATTTATCCAGATGATATTCGCAATTTTACTCACGAAAAACTGAAATTTGAAGGCCGAACATTTTTTGTTAAAAAATAAATTGGAATAATGTTTGCACATCAATGATGTTCTTTTCATGATAATAAAATATAGAAATATATTGATAAGAGACTGATTTGATAAAATTTGTTACTAATATATCAATTTATCTTCTAGACAGGAAATATTTTTCATATTAACTAATATAGTATTTTTCTCAGAATACTTTTACAAATATTGCCTTTCGGATCAAGAAGATAATGACCATTTTTAATATCCTTATTAATTACATTTAGAATTAGATATTAAAAAGAAAGATAGATAAAATTGTATGATATTCATATTAAATTTATAATGTTTAGCAAAAATAATGCCTATGCCTATTAGGAAAGAGAAGAAGACTTTTTTGAAAGGTAATTACCGTATCGATCTTTAAAAATACCGTATAAATAGTCCCATCAAAAAATGTTAAAGTCAAATCAAAAGCGGTAATAGCTCTAGAAATTAAGATAATAAATTTTAAAAAAATGTAAGTTTGAAGACATTTAATATCTGTAAATCCTTAAGCAATAGCGATAAAAAATGGAAGTCAAAATAAAATAAAATAAGAAGTTAATGTAAATTAAGAAATTGGAACATCAATATGCTGTAAATAACAAAATTTCAATAACAAAATAACAACCAATATTTTAAGATTCATTAGATTAGTTTAAAAATCAAAATATTTATAAAAATAACAAAATACAATCTCATCAAGGAGAGTTAATGTAAAAATTAAATTTAAACAATAGATAGCAAATGAAAAAATATGAAAAATCGAATTTAACTCAAAGAGAAGTGATCAATGTATCAAATCATAATAATTAATAATAAATAATAAAATAGCTAAACAAAGAGGAGGGCATTAAACGAATAAAAAGATAAATGCTTTAAAAATATAAATTTTGCGGTTAATCTGGTAAAAAATCATTAAAGCCAATGGAAGTATAAAATAAGACTCAGGTTCAGTGGTGGGTTAATAAAGTTCGTGAGTATAGGGAAAAATAAGCAAGATAAAATAAAAATAAATAATAACAGTAATAGGAATAAGCTAAAAGTGAAAGAGATTTGGATCATGAGAATAGAGAACTAAATAGAAATAGTAAAAAAAGCGAAACTGAAGCACAAAATCTAAATAATTGATTGAATTGAAATAATTTTATTTAAACCATTCTTTAATCTAATTTTCAAGCAATAAATTCAAAATAATGATGCTATTGAAAATGAAAAATAATTGAAAACATATTTTAATAACTGCAAATAAATAAAATTGACAGCTTTTATTTACCTAATCTAAATATTAATTCAGTTAATATATTTTAATAATAATCAATAGAAGATGAGCTAAAACGAGTTGCCAGAGATTGGCAATCATCTGAATCCCAGAAAGAATAGTATTCTCAATAACAAAGGATGCAAATATCGCTATCGAAAATCTTTAATCAACAAAAAGTATAATTGGGTCAATCAGTCATTGTTTGTCTCTTAGACATCTAGTATTCAGTAGCTCATCAAAATTAATTTAACTCACAATGTTGCAGTCTTCAAAAAAAGAAATTTTATATAAACGCCCTCTCCAACTGAATTTCAGCAAACCAAATCTAATCCCAACAAAAAAGTAATCATTTTCAATTATACCCCCGCCTTCAATATTGGTGGTTGTTAATCAGATTTAAGAACTTGTAAGAGCTTGCTTAATGCCAAAGTTAATCGAGATCCTAAAAAACTTCAAAGCATATAATCTTTTAAAAGGAGAATGAAGATCAAAACTGATTGTAATTAAAAAATATAGAGCATTGACAATGCTTTCCCTGGAAAAAGGTAATAATTTGAGTTGAAACCCTGGAAAAATGATAATGATGGAAATGATAAGTAGAATGCTGAATTTTACGATTGATCTAATTTCTATTTCTCGAATTTAAATCAATAAAATGGCATAAAATTTGTTCATTCTTGTATTTTTGTAAAATAATTTCAAATACAATTGTGATAAAGCAAAGTTTACTTTTGAATATCTTAAAATAAAACTTATCTTGATTCTTGATGAAAGCATAGGACATTATAGATAAATGATAAAGGAGATTTGCATATTCTTAAATATGATAATTTTCATCTTATTTAACAAATAATTGAGGATCTTTTTTCAATGAATATGAAAATATTGCACGGTACTCAATTAGGAAATATTTTTGAATAAAAGCAATTTATTGTTATTCATCTGCGAATAAAAGATGGGAAACTATGTTCTGAGATCACACCCAATCATGGAGGAATTAAAATCTACAACCATTCTGCAAAATATAATATTTTAATATACAATGAATATTTTTTAAAAAATTGTATTTAGTCTCAAAAAGAAGAGTGCAACCATCAGGAATTTTATTTTTATATCTTTGTTGAATTTTTCTTAAAAAATTTTTTTATTGACTTTAAAGAATATAAACTCATACTCTAAAGGAGAAATCTATAAAAAATTATGATTAAAAATAATATTCCATTTAAGATGATGGCGGAAACTGACCATTTGATAAAAATGATTCATATGAAAATACGGATGGGTTTTGGATTAATCATTTATTATAAATCTAATCAATAAAATCAACTGTCAAAATACATTAATTTTTGCAAGTTTGAAAGTAAGTAAAGCAATAATCTTGATATAAATTTCATTTAAATTTGCAACTACTAAATTAAAAATAGATAGAATATAACACTTTCCTTCAAGGATTTGATATATTAAAATGAGTAAATTCCTTATATATCTTTGTGAAAATTACAAAAATTACAACATTTTTTTAATATAATTTATGTAAGATAATGGTTCTCAGCATTAGATAGAGTATTCTATAGCTTTTATTCTTTATCAAGTCAATTATTTTCTTTTTACACAAAGAGAATTATTTGATAATTCAAGTATTTCAACAGATAATAGTGATGGGAATTTATTTTATTAACCTACAAATAAAATATGAATCCTTAAGAAAAAGAGTATGAGCTTAGCTAAATGAAAAAACACGTACAAAATTATGCTAAGCCAAGTGATAGATTAGCCTGGTTAGGGATCGGGGGCTCAATATCTTTCCTCCTCATTTCAGTTATACTGATTTACCTAGATCTAAGAATGTTAGGCTGGGGACTTCTCTGTCTAAATAATGTTAGATTATTCATTCAATTTCACGATATGGCTCACTTTTCGTATTTTTAGTCTTTCAAGCTGAATACCATCCTCGGAAAAATAATCGGGATGTACACTCATTACCCATTCAATGCCTGGCGAGATGGTCATAACCATCATCACAAACATTTTGGAAATTTGGATAGGCTTGACCTTTCCCAAACCATCCTCTTTACAAAAGAGCAATACTAAAACATGAAAGGAGTAAAAAAAATGTTAGTGAGAATATTAAGATAACCAATCATCTTCTTTACCATCAGCTTGCCATTTGTTTGGTTTATCGGCCTTTTTTATATTATTGCAAAAAGATACGGAGTATTCAGCGCAACTTTCTTATAAAAGATCTGCGGAGTGGCTTTTATGGCTGTTGTTTGCCCCTATTTTGGTGTTTCTTTCTTAGAAATATGGCTACCAATGTATTTTGCTCAAATGATCGGCACCATTCTATTTCATTTGCAACATTCAGTCAATATTCCATACAGACAGCGAAAAGAAAGATGGAATTTTATGAAAGCTTCTCTTGAAGGAAGTACTTTCCTATATATACCCCACCTTCTTCGACCCTTTACTTACGGAATTGAATATCACCACATTCATCACTATAATAGCAATGTTCCCTCTTACATGCTGGCCATTTGTCACGAAGCATTCGATAGCAAGAATAAATAAAATAATAATTGGAATAATTTTAATATAAATCGAGTGTCGGCCACTCTGGCTCTAAAAAGCATCTTTAATGTGATGCTGGCTGAAGAAAATCGCTAACTTATTCCTTTTTCCTATGGTATATGATTTGTAGAGCAATTATATATAAACAGATTCTTTGTGATATCATGAAGGAAATAAAATAAAAGTATATATTATCTGGAAATTTCTATAGTCGCGTTTATGATCGAATTAATAATCCTTATCAATAGTATTAGCAGCATCTTTAAGTTTAAATCAGCTATATATAATGAATAAAAGATCATTTAAATTCGTTAAACTCTTTGATCCATGTTTTAATACTTTAAAGAAACTGTTACTCTTAATCAGCTTTTGTATTAAGTATATTTTCGATTTAGAATTGTTTTTGAGGGCTTATTCTAAGTTTTTAAAAAGAACTAATGATATATTTTTTGAAATTTTTATTTAGTTAAAAGATAAATTTGGTAATCGTTCTAAGATACGAGTTGTTATGCTTATGATTTGTCAGAATGAAGCTGACAAGATAAAATATAAGTTTTTCACTTTTATTTTCATATCCATCTTCAATTGGATAATGCTAGGTGAGTTCGTAGTATTTTTTTAAGTTTTCAATGCATACTCTTTGATGAACTATCTTACACTTTTTGTTGAAAAATGCATAGAACAATCTCAAACAATCAACTACTTTAATTAGCTTTTCTTATAAAATTTTATTACCATCGAGAAGGGAGTTTATATAATAGACTGTCATGTCTATCATTACCACTAAAGTCATGTTGTAGATATGAGATAAGCCTCCATTCTCATCACCATATATGTAATCTAAAATTTATTTGTTGACTGACATAATAAGTTGGAGAATACATTCTTCTATGCGAGGATAGGTTCGTATATTTGCTGAAAGACGAATAATCATTTGATAAAACTCAATCATATATTCTTTGCAAAGGGAAAGTGAGTTACTTCCTTTATTGATTGTGCTATATTAGAATAGAAAAATGTTGATGTGAGTACCATTGATCATTCCATTAAACATTTCAATCAATTCAAAGATGGTTTCTCCCCACAAATCGTAATTAATTAGGATCGTACTATTGATGGTCTTAATTAAGACTATTATGTTAGGTGTGATTATATCCAAGAACTTGTAAATGATGGTATTATTAGATATTTTTAAACCTTTATTGTTAATTATCAATTTACAGAGTCTGCATACATCTTTATAGAATTTTTATTCATTTTTTATAGTAGCCAAATGGAAAATAAGGGTAAAAAACTTGGATAAATCCATTTGTTGGCTCAGCCGAAGACAAAAGAATTTACTGATTGCGTTGGTCTCTATTCCTTCGAAAATTCCAATTAAATCATAAAGAATAACTTCAAGCTCTTGAGTCTTTAAAATGTTAACAAATTTCTTGATTCTAAACTTATATTCATCTAGGATGTCATCAAAAGTCAGTGTAACCATGATTTTGCTCGCCCGACTGCGTATATCCATCATATTCTTAAAGTTATAGAAAAAAATCTAGAAATAGGCTGACAAGAATTTGAAGATTTAACTTTTGATAAAAAACTATCTTTTCATATTCCATTTTAACTTGAAGATGCATTTTTAAATTACATCAAGGGAGTAAAGCATTTTGATTTCATCCTAAGTGTTTATTATTTGGCAATCAATGTACTCGAAAAGGAAATGCATATATAGTTGGATTGTTTATTCTGACTTTTGGTCTTATGGTTCGAAGAACTCATTGTAGTTTTACCCAAACATCATTATTAGGTATAATTTGTGCTTAATCTTGAGACCACTATTGCCTTAAAAACCTACTAAAAACTATAACAGTAAAGCTTAGGTAAAAATAATGACAGCCATATCGAGATAACTTGATTTTATATTAGCTATAAGTCGACGATTACTGAGGTATTCTTTTATAACTGAAGTGCATTTTCGCACTAAAACTCCGAGCACAGCCATTTAAGACTCCTTGGCTTTCGTCAAATACACATTTCTATCAGTATAGTTATGATCCACTATTTCCGAGAGCAGAAACAGGATATTGGCAAAGATAGTAGTCTAATTTTTATTAAAACTGAGGAAGTTGTCTAAGCTCCTCAAGACTTGCTCGAATAAATATCCATAGTTATAGCTGGCTGCTTTTTTAAAGAGATCGAACAAATGGCTTATCGCTAGTTTATTTTCGCCAATAGAAATAATACAATCTCCATGAAAAATGCTTTTTGGTTGGCAGAGACTCGCAACAAAGTTATCAATGACTAACTTAATAAATCCCATGAAAAAATGAGATTACTAATTGATTTATTCTTCGTCCTTGTATCGATAACTGACAATGAGTTTGTTGGCAACCTCAACGGCTTCCAAGAGTAGATGATTATCCACATTGATGTAACTCTTTTTGATGATTATAACTATCATATGAGTAAGTTCGGCAAGGTAGATGTGGTAAAGGTCTTGACTTTTATAGAGAGCATTCTTATTGATTACTTCCTTTAGGTAGCTGATTTAGACATTTATATATAGTTTTTTATTACAAACAAGAATTCCTTCCAGGAGGGTTTAACTTCCAATTTATTGGCATTTTCGAAGCATGTGCAGAAGTCCGTTTATAGAATGCACAATAAATTTTTATTTATTTTCCTCGCTGATGTAGCACAATCGAGATTGCAACATTTTAGCCAAGCAATCAAGACCAATTGAGAGGTATTAATTTTTTTTATTTCCTACTTTGATGTCTGAAACTTTTTCAATGATGAAAAAGAGAGCATTGAGGAATTAATAATTGATGATTTTTTCCAATATTTTATCAGGAAAGGTAATTAAGCAAGTGTCAATGGCTTGTTCGCTTTCATATTATGTGTACGTTATGTTATAGTTGAATTAAATTATCTTTTTCAGCAGCATGAAAACATATTCCGATTGCATTTATTGCTCACTTGTTATGGGCAATTTATAATTTTACATTTCATTATCTTTTTCGTTGACTTTTAGATTTTACTGCATGAGTGAAAGTTCGCTTATTCTCACTCCTTCCTCTATGCTATAGAAAAATGGCATTAGAGTTTAGCAAATCATTGGAATTACATTATCTTGAAATGAATAAACCATTGTTCGATACCTCATATAGCCCATTTCATTATCAACGACTTCTATGGTCTCAACAAACGTTTTCATGACTAATAATTTAAAGTAGTTGGCCTCCATTTATTGAAGATACGTGATTATTTGTTTAGATGTTTATTCATTCTCATACAATACTTTTAAAAATATTCCTATTGATGTCATAATGGTGCGAGTAACAAATTCTTTGAAGGGCGGTTGCTTGCTGCGAATAAAGTTGAATCCTCTAAATTCCCATGACTTTATTGTTTGCATGATGATAGTAAAATTTTGTAAGTCCTTGCCTAAAAAGGTACTGTTCTTGGCCAAGTAGCTGATCAATACGAAGATTAGAGTATCTGAGCCACTGTTAAGAATGGAGATTATTATGTTAAGATTGGGTGTTTCGGTGAACACGTAGAAAAAACGTTATGCCTCTGTCTTAATCTTAAGTTACGAAAATATTACTTGCTGGTTAGTTTCGAAGCAGGCCTGATTTGCAATACTCTACCATTTTTATAAAGGAACATCTTGATACCCTTGATAATAATTTGTCATTATATCTATTATTAATATATAATTCTGAACTTGGCACAACTGCCTTGAAATGCCGCCTAATTCAGATGAAATAATTAAAATCTCTCCAAATAAAATAGAACTTATTTTTGCCTCATAATAAAATTATTCTTGTAAAGTTCAATAAATATAAATTACTGATTACTAATTTTTTATTCACATTTATTTATCAATGACGACCCAACATAAATCCAAGAAGCCTGGTCCGACGTTTGATGGATACAGTAGAAACTGCAAATTCTCTTAGACATTTTTTTATTACCCGACTCGAAATCAGCACATTAGTTCTGAGTATGAGGCAAGGCATAGCTACAAAGCCATGAACACTTTTAGAGTGAAAGGCAAATCATACTATCAAGAATATATGTATGGATCATCCTTGAATCCCTTGGCTAAAAATGTTGTTCGAGTCTAAAAAATAAAAAATGAAACAGGGTAAAAGAAAAGAATAGTCTAAGATCAGTCTTTTAAACCAACTGATCCTGTGTGCTTAAGATATTAAAGGCCACCTCCACAAAGCAGATTTCGTATGCCTTTCTAGTCATCTATTTTGTACAAAGCCTAAATGTAGAATAAATTTTATTTGCCTTCTGATAGATCGTTATCTCAAAATAAAAAGAATTACCAGCATCAATTAGGCTTATCATTTTCTCCAAGAGAAAAAATTGTGCACCGTTCGATTGTTAATAACTCAAACTTGATGAGATCAACAATTTAATACCGCGATCATTCTTTAAATAAATCGTATGGAAGTCTTGACGATTTCAAATATGGCAGTCTAAAATGATTTTGTTATCTGAATTAAATAATTGTGGACGAATATGATTATAAAATGATGAATATTTCAATGACTTGATAAATAACAAACATTTTATCATGAAACCCTCAATGATGATGATATTTATATATTTACTCTTTGGAAACGCTAAAATTTTATAATCTCGCGCAATAACTATCTTCTTTACTTTGAAAGATGAGTCTCGAAGGCCTGTTTGGGGTTTAAACTATTGAGTTTCTTTAACGATTCCTCATCGAGGAGTTTATCAAAATCGATTAGCAGGGGAAACTAAAAGACGACTAAAAATCATTTGTCAGTAAATGTATTCACATACACTTAAAATCATATTCTAAAATCCTTCCTATTGAAAGTTAATTGGATTCCACTCAACATCATAAATCTTCGGAGAACAAACAAAAAAGACCCGTGAAACATTTTCTTAGTGAAGGAATATAAGAATCTCATATTGTATCCAGACAAGCCCATTAAATATTTTTTGTATATTTGAATGAATCAATGAAAAGATTATTAATATTTCGAGAAATAAGTCAAGTGTGTCGATCACAAATGGTATGGCGGTCGGAGAGTAGTATAAAAAGTTTTCTCCAAAGATTAATAGCAATAAAAATGTTTTTTCCAGGATATTTCCCTTCAATAATAAAATAGTTCATAGAAAAAATTGAAAAATTAAGTCTAATTGAAACTACAAGATTAAAGGAAATATATGCGAAATAAATACTTATTCCTCGGTATTTAAACTGCCTAAAGATATATACAGCAAGCGATGATATTTTAGCAGCAGCAGAATAACTGTATAAATTGCCAAAAAAATACATAATTTGCAATAAAAGCAATGATTTTGAAAAATTCCAAAGATAAATAAGGAATAAAGCCGAGTTGTTTTCGTTATAAAAGAAATGGGACCTTTAGTAAAAATAACAAATGAAGAAATATAAATAAGGTTTTCCCCTCAATGAAGGTTTCCAGATAATAAATTAATTTTCTAATGAAAACATGCAACTCTCAAGAATAGATTGTATTTAAAATAAAAGAATTCCAAAAAATTAGTGTTCATAACAATAAATCAATTTATATAATAAGGTATCCTTTACAATTCTGGGAAAAGGAAAAAGATAATCAGATGTTTTTGGTGATTATTAAAACCCCTGACTTAATCTATTAATTTTATAAAAAATATAATTTATTATCATTTAAATATTTATAATTTGTAATAGCTTCTTCGCAAATCAAATAAATAATACTCAATTAAAATTATTAAAATGTAGATATCAAAATGAAAATGATAGAAAAATTAAATTTTCAAAAAAATAACTTCCCAAAGGAATAATTGAATTGCTTATCAATCATTTAATAATTTGTTATAAGAACAAATTTGTTTTTAAAGTTATCTAGAAATTAAAAAAATATAATATTTTTAGTTAAATCAATGGTTGTTTTTAGGAATCAATCACATTTTGATTTATTGTAGCAGAGTTTAATCAAATTTTATTTGATTAACCATTTTTTAGATTAATCTTCCTCCTCGTAATTTATATCATTTTTAGTGAAATCTTATTTGTTCTAATTATATTAGTTTTGAAAATAACTCGGGGACTATTCTTCTTTCAAAAATTTTTTATTTTTGGTAATTGCCATTTAGGAATTTATGTTTTTCATTTATTTATTCGTTTCTTAAATATATTTTAGAGATCGCTTGATTTAATTAATCGACAAACTGTTCCCGTTTTTTTATAAATTTAATTGATGGGCTTTTTGCTTCATTTACCTTTGATAATCCTCAAATTAATGTAATTTACTACTATAATTTCTCCTTTTAGGCATTTTATAAAGTTAATTAGCAGCTTCTAAAATGTTATCACTATAAACGTATATTTTTACACAATTTAAATATCTAATACTCAATATTTCTTTTGCATATTGATCAATTTCATTTGCTTTTTCAATTTTGTTAAGTTCTTCTATCAATCCAATGAATTATTTGATAATCGCTGCAAAGGAATTTGGATAAAAGATTTTTATTGCAATCAATTTACGCAAAAAGGATGTTACACTGTGCCCTGAATCCTTTTTTGTTGTCCATGCTTTAATTGAAATACAAAAAAATTTAACTACTTTATATAAATGTAACTTTTTCATTGAAGTATTCAGAAATTAGGAAAATATTCTATGCGATTTTTAGGAGCGAAATTATTTCATTTTTCTTTATTAACTAAAGGAATGCTTTTTAGTGTTTGATTTCAATCGAATTGAAGAAGAATTTTATTCCTTTAACTTCAATTCATTTTGGTTTTACTAGCCATTGATTAAATATTATCTTTAATAATATTACAATTTAATTTATTATTTAATTGGAGACGAAGACTGAATGAAATTTTTCGGATATGGTTGTAAGCTGGGGTTCATAAATTTACTGGCAAATTATCTTTAGTGGTCTTTTAGTTTCCCTTGCTGATCGATTTTGATAAACTCCTTGATGAAGAATCGTTAAAGAAACTCAATACTTTACCAGCCAAACAGGCCTTCGAGACTCATTTTCCAAAGGAAAGAAGATAGTTATTGCGTTTATTATTGGCTGTTTAAAGGTTAAACCATAATACTGCTAGGGTTTTGAATTTGTTGATTCGGCATTGATGCTTGCAGAGGGCCCTATAATGGGACAGGCTCTTAAGCAAAATTAGGATACTTGACTAATTGTTGCTGGCAGAGAACGAATGCCTTTTGTTATCGTTCGATGCAATGTTATTGCTGAGACTCCTTGTCCGAAGAATTGTATTCTTCTTCCACCTTCTCTTTGCTAGTTTAGTTTTCGAATGCAAAAGGAGTTGGGATATCGCACGGGGGTGCACGAGCCTTAGACTATTGCTAGAGATATGATTATTGCTTTGCTGGAGAATTCATTGGATGATTATAGCTTCTTCTGGAGTTGCAATTATCAATATTATAACGCCAGCCATGCCATTCATTTTTATGAGTAGCATCAACTTGCGATTCACCTAGTCACCATGAATAAATATAGTTATTAGACATCCGTAAATAGCAACAATATCTTTTGAATAATAAATAATTGTAATATATGCTCGATTTATCATAAATCAATCTCACTCATCCTAAAAGTAAGTGAGTGAGATTGATTTTGAAAAATATTATTCCAATTTGTCTTCATGTTAAATTCTTTTGCTAGTCCTTAGTTAATACTCCGTTCTTATGGATCAAACTCCATGTCTTCCTTCTCATGCAGGATGCAATATTGTTTGCTGAGTTTCTCCTCATGTCGATTTTAGTGTTTTACCGCCTCCTTCTTCTTTATGTTTTATTATGCTTATGTTCCCTGTAAATAATGCTGCGCTAGCTTTTTTTTACTCATTTTTCCTTCATTTTTGTCGATTTAAGTAGTTAAAGGAGCTGGAACAGGGCGACTACGTGTGACAATAGTAGTCTTCCCCAGCTCCTAAATTTCCTAAATTTTGATTTTAATGCACAAAAATAATTTAAATTGACGATAAGTTAAGGGTTATCGGATTAACATTAAAAATAAGAAATATTTAAATACATTATTGTGTGAACTGATTTAGAAGTACTTACTAATATAAGCAAATGGCCTGCTAATCTATAATTGTATTCAATACTTTAAAATATTGAGTAGAGAGATTCATTAAATTAGTTTGTTGAAACATATCCTTTCATTTTACAAGGAATAGCTCTTTTATAGTGTCGGAAAGTGTCACTAAATCAACTTTTATTTTTGTAAATTGGCCGAGTGAATGAAAACCTAAGTTTTTTCAAAACCTTAACAAATAGAAAGAATAGTTTTGAGAATGAATTGAGTTCATTGATTTGCAACAATTATCTGATAATCAGCAAGAATGTCAACTATAACAAAATATTTTGCTGAAAGACATAAATCAGAATATTTTTAGTCATATCTTAATCATATCTTAAAGTAGCTCTTCATTTAAATTCATTTTTAGCGAGAAAATATATAAAAAATTTATTTGATGAAAGTATATTATACTTAATTAATATCTGTCATATAAATTTTGGATTTTATAATCAATCATACTTACTTACCGACTCTTGGGATGGGTGAGCTCGACTATGAGATAAAAAGTTCCTCCTGTTTCTTCTGTTCCAAATGCTCTCTTAAGCTTTATTTTCGATCAAACAGTAAAACGAATGCGAAGATGATCAAAAATAATATTTTATTAATTTTCAGTAAAAAAAAAAGCTAATCAGAGACGAAAAATATAATAACTCTCCTTAAATTAAAAACAATGAAGTAGTGATTCATTTATTAGAACTAAGGAATTCAATTTCGTCAATATTACTGTTAATTCTATTTCCAAGCAGAGAATTATTCAGGAAAATGATAATAAGGATCCTATTTACAGTTACTTTTATAGACTTAAAGCCTAGTTCATTGTGCCGACAAATTTGCCCGCTTGGTGCTTTAATGATAATATATTTTTATTTCCAGGTTTAAAATGAACAATCTATCATGAAATGATTTCTCAATTTTATGATAAATTAATCTAGTTATAATTATTAATTTAGCATAAGATATCATAGAGAAATGGAAAAAACGAGTCAAAGGATGCTTATTTTCTTAGCTATCATGTATTTGGTAATGGCACAGATAAACGTTCCCTTTACAATTGAAGCCACATCAAAACTCGTCCCAGTGTCTTTAAAGATAGAAAAGAACTTTGTTTAATCCAACCAATTTCAATAAATCTTTGGACAGTTTGTACATTTAGTTCAATATAGGAATACTACTTAAAGGCGCCTGAAGGAATATTTTATAGTTATTGGGATTATAACTCTGAGCAATGTAGATTCGATTTACAAACTAGAGATTGTCTGGACTAACCTCAATTAATTATATTTCCTGCAGATACTGTAATGCCCACTCTCCCTTATGTCCTTCACAAGGTCAAAGTTCATCTTTGGATATACAAAGATCAAAATCCTAAAAAGGGTGATACTTGGAAATTCTCAGCATCTCTTTGCGAATTGGATGGTTTCTTCATGGAATGCAACATGCACATTACTAGATTTAGTTTCTATTTGCCAATCATGTGATCTGTATTAATTTGCCTTTAAACTTGACCTATCATTAAATAAGCTTATAAGATTAGAAATAACATATATAACTCGCATAGAATAATTTTGGATAAACATCAATATTTAAAGATGAGGATAGCTTTATTTGCTATGTAAAGAAATATATAATGACGGTTAATGTAGGTTACGGCACTTCCAAAACCTTTACCAACAACTACGTGCCAAGCTGGATTGAATGTTCTATCCATAAATTCTTTGATTTCTAATTTTAATATGCCTTACTTTTTGCTATTTTTTCATGTTGAGATATTTAATTTTATTGGAAATTGATAAACATATTGGCTATGAAAGTGAGAGTTTGGTCTTTCATCAGTTTGTACATGTCCTCTTAGCCAACTTCGATGCCTGTGAGATTGATGTCATCCATTTGCAATTTGTTTTACTATTAATTTATATCCAATAATCATATATAAAGATACTAATGCTCATACAAATAGGATTGTAGGTTGGTGGAGCGGAAACACACCGGACATCTGTCTGGAGAGCAAGGGATCGAAACCTTTACCTACAAATTTTTTTTGTCGTCAAGTTAAAAAATATCATTATTGGATTGGAATTGTCTTATCAAGAGGAAGATCTGTGGACATTCCCATGTCATTTAAATAGAGAATATCTGTTGTTGTCTATTTTGGCTACTTTAGCTATTTTGTTTCTGATTTTGCCTATTTTTTGGGATAAAATGATTCTTAAGCTTGGAGTTTCCACAATTTTAAGCTCTGTTGTTCACTTGAAAATTTTTATTTTTATTTTTTTGTTTAAAAGCTTAAATTGGTATTGGTAATCTGATCTGTTTTATTGGTATTTTTTGATTAAAGTCGTTTATCAATTTTCTTACTGATATTTTTATCATTATGAGTAGTTTCAATTATTTTTTAGGGCTTCTTTTTTTATTTCGTAAAAAGCTATTGATTCTTTGGTTTTACGGGCTAACTTGGGACAAAGGTATATTTAAGAGCCTCAAGATTTATTTTTTTCTTCTTTTTTCCTTGGTTTTCAATTGATTCTCGTAATTTTACTTTTAATTTTTAACTAACAGCAATTTAGTTGACTCTTTTTCTATCGCTTACAATCTCTTATACATCCCTGATAGCGAGCATTCTTGTACTCCAAGCTCTTTCAGATTTTTAAATTTCATCTATAATCGATTTTTTAAGAGATAGTTAATGTAATAATTTTGCATATTCATCATCTAATTGTTTTAAATGAGGCTTCCACTGCTTCTATAAATTCTTTTTTTGTTATATTTTATCTTTAATTTCTTTTTAGCTATTCCATAAATCCGATAATAAATCACTATTTGTCTTTGATGAATTTTATCTTTGACTTTGAGACATTTTCCCTAATAGATGATATTTTCTAATCTATCTTTCTATTTCTGTGATCTGAGTCGCCTGTTCCCGATTATGATGGACAACTTTCATCAATTCTTCCAAAAATTTTGATTAGTACTATTGATACGGCACATCATTTTTTAGAACTTTATTTTTATCGTCTTTTTTCCGTATATATACTTATTTTTCGTCAATGAGGTGCATTAATTCTTTCTTTGATATTTTTAATTAATCTTCTTCATGGATGATATATTCCACATTGTCCTTTGCTCTCTATAAATGAAACTACTAAATTCTTGATCTCAGTTTTTTGATTAATTTTTATTGCGCGGCGATCTATGAGAGCAGATGCATGTATGAAGATTACGGAGGAGAAAGTGGATTTGCTTATTATATGAACTGAGAAACATGCTTTTGTATCTAAGTGAGCTGCATGTGTAATTTAATATTTTGTTGCACAAGTCGGTACTTATTTTTGGCATTTTGCTGCTCATTCGACGTGATCTACATATATTATTTTATTGTTATTAAATACCATCGGTTAATTTATAGGAGATACAGCCATCATGAATTGAGAAGAGTTGAAAAATAGGCTTTTCCACGAATACTATTATTGATATAATGAACAACTCCTATAATGATCTTAATATTGTGATAAGTTAATTGTAAGATTATTATATAATGTAACGTAAGAGATAATTAATCACTAATCTTCCACTCTCTTTATAAAAGAGTGGTTCAAGGCATCATGTGCCTTCATTCTATCATTAGGATTCTTTCTCACTAGATTTTAGATAAAATCGACTGCTTATGGTGACATTGAATCAGGATATGTAATGCATTGAGTTTAAACATTCAATATTTTCTTGACTGTTTCTTTCCTGCTCATGTGATAAAAAGGCGCCTTACCTGTGAGGAGTTCATATGTCATGACTCCCAAGCACCACAAATCAACACTCATATCATAATCTTTTCCTTCCAAAATTTAGGGAGCTGCATAATCAAAAGTTCCACAATAAGTTTTTCTTCGTTCATCACAAATGGTTGCCCATCCGAAATCACACAGTTTGCAAACATTCTATATAATGAGATATATACATTGGAAATAACGATGTTCTCAGGCTTGATATCTCGATGAGCAATATCATGATCATGCATATATTAAACAGCTTAAGTCACTTGCTTTATGATGATTCCAGTCTATGTTTAGGATAATATTTTGTTCTTCTTGAGCTGAGTGTAGAGAGTGCCTTGCTCCATGTATTCCAAGATAATATAAAGATGATTAATGTCGTCAAAGACGCCAAAAATACTCAAAATGTTTTTATGATTGAGACTGCTTTGAAGTTTGATTTCCAGTGTAAGCTGATCGATCATGAAGTGTGATCGTATCATTTATTTAGGGATTTTCTTCAATGCGAATACGGATCCTGTTTTTTTATGCCTCACCATCATCACCACTCCAAATTTGCCAGAACCTAATGTTTTTCCAACCACAAACTAATCTATTCCAATCTTATTGCTTTTCTTCTTCACATATACTTCTGAGTATTCATTTGGAGGGGTAAATTCATTTGGAGGAGATCTATTATCAGAATATTCCGTTGATGCTGGGGACTAAATATTTTTAAACCTATCTTCATAAGGAATTTTTTGAATTTTGGGAGTATAACATTAAAACTGAACCTAATCTTTAACTTTTTTCCTAAAGCCACGTTATTAAGTGTTCTTTGTGATAATAAGAGGTGATTTCTTGCGTTCTGGCAGAGGTGATTTTTTGCGTTATAGAATATTTCTGGGAGAATTCAAAGTTCCTGATGATATTTTCTTAAGTTGTTCAAGATGTTAAAGGATATTATCAAAGCGGTTGGTTTCTGGAGGTCTATAATAATCATTACTTTTTTATTTTTAGTGTTTTTATTGGGCTTTCCATTTCTATTTTTATTCAGCCCTCCATTTTTACTTCTTATCCTCACCTTTATAACGATCTTCTTGCAGAATTCTTTCCTGTTATTTAACGTCATAGATGTTATGCCATGACTTACTTTCAGCCAAATAACTGTTCACTTTTTTGTGATATCCATATCCTCCATTAGTTTCAATTTTTGGATGCAATGACTGACCGGGCTGAACCACATGATTTAAGAAGCTCTATGAGCTATTCTTTTCCATCTTCAATTTAAAAACTGGTTTCATATTTAATGTTTACCTAAGGATGTTTACCGGCTTATGAGGTTTTTCTTTTTACTCCTCAGGCATCCATTCTTCAAAATTATTAGTCTTATAATTCAATGTTTGCCTCAGATGAGAGTACTCTTCTGGAATTTTTTTCAAGTAATCTAAATTGGTGGCAGAAACAGCATGAAATCCAGTTTGTTTAATAGATTCCTTTGGTTTGGTGAATTCATCATACACTGCATACCTGTTAGGAATTTTCTTGAAGTTGATCGAGGAGTCTGAATAATCGACTTTGCTTTGAGTAGGCGAAAACATCGAAAACTTATCTTTCATTAGTGAGTTAAATAATAAAATTAGATTATACCTTCTCGATATTAGCAGAAGACCAATTTCAAAAAATCATTTAATCAATCTACTTTTAATTATATTGGAGCCATCTTCGAGCAACAAGAATGGCTGTGAAGAATACCTTGTTTCCCAGTCTGAAACTTTCATTTAATAATGTTAATTTTCAAAAATATTGGTGTGATTAATTACAAACAATGACAACATATCTTTGTCTATCTAATAATATTAAAAACCGTCCATTTTACATTAGAATTCAAGGATGCGGTTAGATGAATCTGAATATTACAAATAGAGCGTTGGGATATAATTTTCATTGAAAATTTACCTTTAAAAACAAAAGTGGAACTGGACGATTTCTAATTGAACGAGATACCTTTTGATTTCCAATATATGGTATTTCAATAGTTTGTCCTTCATAATATTTCAATGTAAATCCTTTTTCCAAATATTGTACTCATCTTTTTATAAAAATATTTCCTGGTGTTTGGTCACAATGCGTGTAAATATCAGTATTTTAAAATTAAAGATTTATTGTCCAGTAAAAATAGATTTATTTTTACAATTGGATTTGAATAATTTAAATTTGGCTCGCCTTTATAATAAAAAGTGTCATGTTATATTTGGACAATTTTATCAGCTTCCCATCAGCAATAAAAATTGCGAATAACTATCACAAAAGATTAGTTGAATCCAGCAGGCAATGCATTTTTTATTGATTAAAAAAAGGATTAATTTTGCGACATAACTCGAGACAAATTAATACGGTAATTTTAGCAAATCAAAAATCAAATCGAAGACTATGACTTAACCTCGACTATTTACAATTCTACCTTCTTTTTTAGTTGATGCTTGCTTTTGTTTGCAGATTTCATCTTTTAGTACTAAACGGGGTAGACCTACTTAAACACCTCCATTTATCTTTGATAACGCTATCTGTCAACCTTTGCCAAGTCGTGATAGGGCTGCTTCTACTCATCACTTAAGGTTTTCCATTTATTCGATGCTCTGCGTACAAATTCTGATCCTGGATCTTTTTGACCGTTGGGGCCTGCCTTCATAAATTCTTTAACATTTGCATGATAATATTGGAAAAAACTACAGATAGGCCCTCTGGGTTTGTGAGGAGTAGGTCCTTTTTCTTCCTTCTTTTCCTTCACTTTCTTCGAAACTGATATATTTGGGGCTACTCCACGAGAAATTCCTTTATCATCTGCTTGTGAAGATTAATAGGAATCTGAGTCTTCATCATCTTCCGAATCGACTGAAGAAGTATCTTACGCTGAATCTGATGAACTTGAAGAGGATTATTATTTTTCTTTAGCCTTTTTCTCCCCCTTTTAGTCAATGATACCACTTTCATATCTGATTTTTCTCTTCATTTTGTCACTAATTTTTTTTCTTCGGTTTTCTATTTCCTCAGGATAGTCTATCTTGTATTGTTCCATTTCCTCATGATACCTCTTTCTCTATTCTTTAGCCTTCTATTGAAACTTTTTTTTTGCTGCGGCTGGCATTTCAGCCCACATCCCTGAGGCCAGCTTAGCTAGTTTTGAGCCAATAGCTTCTCCATGATTTGCTTTCATTTGACTAAGGTTTTATTGATAGAAGATGAAAAAACTGGAGATTGGTGCTTTTGGTCTATGGGAATAATACTTCCTGTCTGCCATGCGAATCTGTTTCTGACTGATGCCCTTCACATTCTATGCTTAAGATGACTAACTCTCCACTTCTGCTTTTAATGATTCACTCTATCTCTTTTTACGATTTAATCTGCGCATTTTATTGTTTTTGATACGTTTTAGCTGTTTTATCTCCTCTATTTCATCAGCATGCTACTGGATAAATTTACTCATTTATTCTTTGTATTTCTATTTCGTCTCCTGGGCTCTCTAAAAATACGGTTTCTTCTATTAGGGCGTTAGTTTTCTCCAATTTTCAGCGACAAGTTGGGCAATTCGTGCGCCAATGACTTCCCCGTGTTGACTGGCCATTTCTCCCTTATTATCCTGGTAAAACATGAAAAAACTTGAAACTGGCTTTTTTGGTTTGTTTTCAAGTCTATTTTCTTTCTGTTTGTAAAGTTTATGAATTTCTTTCATTTCCTTTATTTCTTAAACTTAGTCCACTTTCTTGCTTTGAAAGTGGGATTATTTTGCCTTTTTATGTTGCGGAACTTGTTCAAGACCAGTTTTGTTTTCGTAATCTAATGCCACAGATGGATCGTTATATTTTTATAGGGAGGAAGAGCATCCTGTTTCCTTACGTTTTTGGCTTATTGCATCAATAACATGATTAAAGTAATTCGCCAACTGGTTGGAGATAACTCCCATAAAAGTTTGTTCTTCTGACTTCGTATCATCAGAAGATCCATCTTCCATTTTATCTTTTTGCGGTAGCTGAAGCTGACCATGTTTATGCTTTTGAAGTTCCATTTGATGAACAATCAATATGGTAAGTCTGGAGACTATATATGATTATAAGTCAGTTATTGATTTTTATAAGTCTCGAATAATAAAGTAAATAGAGAAAACAAAATTATAGTCCTCGCTTATGGCAAGACTATTCATAGACGATAATGATCTGTTGGAGATCAGTAGCTTCTTCATGATTTACTGCCCAATCGTTTAGAAAGAATTGTGTCGATACCCAAATAAATAATGATCAGGTAGATTTAGGATAGTTCAACGATCGAATCCACTTGCAGAATTTAGCGGTACAGGTAATGGACCACTCGAATTAATTCATAATTTTAACTCTCAAAGATTGATCTCTAGAATATCTGGATCTATCTGGGCAAAAGAATTAGAATCTATTGAAGTGAACGCCTGCTGTAATTAAGCATTTGGGTAGTGAGAAAGGTTGCTATAGAAATCATTTAAAAATGCTTGTGAAATTATGAGATGATTTTTTGTATTGATTTTAATCATCATATTAAAACTATTAAAACTCCTTCTTATCTTTCTGTTTTTCAACTCAATTTTATCCCCTCGTAGTCGCAGCAAAAAAATATTAAAGTAAATTAACATTAAGTTTACGGCTTAATCCAAGTTGATAATAGCTCTAAATGGCTTTGATGAAAACGAAGTTTTGCTATCTAACGTACTGCTTTGTAGGGTGATTCATTACATTGAATATAATTATTGATATGATCAGTCCTGATTATTGAATATAGTTGCTAAAGTAGAAATATAGAGTTGATGTCCGGATCACGTCAAATCGCATATTTTTGATATTTTTAGGAACAGTCATAGCGAGGCAACTGACGCACGTAGATAGCTGCCTAGGATTGAGCTTCATGATGAATCTCGCCATCATTTTAACCAGTACCATAGTTATAGAGGTATACATATTCATCAATATACTCGATACTATCGCAGGCCATTTCTAAAATGGGCAGCACGAAAGTTTAATCGTACGTAGCTTGAATCCAAGTTCCATCTCTGTACTTCATGTGCTACTATTTGATATCAAGGAATAAACTGACTGAGAAGGTACGCATGTGCCCAAACTTTTGTCCAATGAATCGATAGTTTTTGTTTTTAATTTCTGGTATTGTGTAGGCACGAGAGTATCCCTTCTAGAAGTCGTTCTAGTGCAGTTTACCGAAGAAGTGATTGGTATAAGCCATTCCTGGTTTTTTTGATTGATAAACCGCATTCAGTAACTTGAATACCTTTCTTCCTAACAGTTCATCGTCTCCGCTGACAAGAAGCGCAACGTCATCCTTCCCACAATGAGTACGAATTGCCATATTAACGTTGGGTACTGCAGTTAATCTCTCTTAGTTTGTGATGAGCACGAATCGACTATGTGGGATTCTGGTCTTCCGAATAAAGGCCCTTATCAGATCGCCTGTACCATCAACCGAAGCATCATCAATGATAACAACTTTATAATTGCTGTAATCCTGGTTAATGATAGATTGCAGGTTGTATTAATAGCGATAGTTTTTAGCATTATTTCTTGTGGGTACGATAACACATAAAGGTATCTCCGTGGTAAATAAACTCAAATGATAGTCTGCTTCGAGTCGTTCACTCTATTTTTGCAGTTCCTCCTCCATATGCCTACGCTAGAGAGTATCGATATAGGGTGTTTTTAGATTGATTTTGCTCAGAGCCCAAGGATTGCGGATCTTCTCCTCTTGAAACTATGATTTTTTACCAATTTACTCCATCATTGCAATCTTCTTTTGACGAATGTGCTCTTTGGAGTGAGCCAGGAGCAAGTTTATTACTACCTATCGTTAAGTTACGTCCGATTAAAAGTCTTCAACTATTTGCAATAAGCCTGGTTAGACAGATTCATCTTCACCTGTACGCTTGTCACCCGATGTTTGTTTTTACAATAATTTTATCTGGCGACTAAGAAGACGAAATTTTTACTGATCCTCTTCAGTAAAAGGATCAGGAATTCCTGAGTTATATCCTTATAGTTTATTGTGCAGAGTTGATACGGCCTGGTCGTAAGCTTTCAGCAATTCCTCCATCTCATGATTACGCTAACTGACGGAATAGACTCTTTCTGTCATCTTGTAAAGCATAAATGCAAAAAAGAAGATTGCAGCCACCTTGAGTAGAGAAACTATCTTGGTGCTAGTGGAATTAGAATGGCCCCTATCCTCTTTGTGGAGTTCACCTCTGTGATTCAATGCCTCCGACTACTAAGAACTACGATGATCCATAAGTATTTAATTTAAATTATATCAATAGATTCGATGGATATCACAAATCCCCTTTAATTTCAACTTAATGAATCATCATCACAATAATAAGGAGATAGATAGATATAAATGAAAAATAATTACAGTTTTATATTCAGGATTAAACATTTTTTTAATTTAAAACATCTTGCAAACAGCAAAAAATTATAGTTATATAAGAGCTATATGCCGAATTATTGTCCAAATAGATCATTGCAATATAAAAAATATACTCAAAACAAAGTAAGCACGGAGAATAATCCCAATACAAACTTTTAATGCATAAATAGAATGATAATTTACAATAAAGCCTGGAGATCATTCGAAATTAATACGATGAATTTATAATTCATCCAGTTTTATATTTTCTTGTTTAGAGTTTTATTCTCCAAAAATTTATTATCTTGCGAAAGGTTAAAAGTAACTTGAAGCAGGAGACTTAATCACAGAAGTTTTTCCTTGAATTTGAATTATATATTATTTGTCTCCGATGCATGGCCCAAAACTTTCAAATCTAAAACCTTTAACTGTTGTTCCTTTTTTAGGATAGACTACTTTTCCAGTAGTTAAAGAAATCAAAAAACATTAAGAAGCTCCCTGATATTTGGATTAAATGGCTGCAATAGCAAAATAATTCTTCCCATTTTTCATTAAAAGTGCAAGGGATTTAAATTTTATATCTAAACTGGAAAAAGCTGTGGATATATTTTGAATTGTTTCGTTAGAATGAAACAATAGATTGGTATTTTTAATAGGAGATTTACAATATTATTCAATGATGACCATTAAATTAGACTTTCCGACAGGTATTTTTTCAATCAGACTGACCCACGTGAATAATTGGTTGGTGATGGGTGGTGATTCCCCATAAATTGGAACCTAACTTGTTTATATTTTAGAAGGTTTTATTTTTTTCGGTTAATGTTTTAAATATTAAAAAGAATTCTATTCAGCACTTATTATTGAGGAAGATTATTTTGACAGCCTGTAGATTTTGCTTTGAAGATTTTAAATTTATTGTAGGAATTGCTGATTTTGATTTTCGCATTATTTCATCTTTTCTTCTAATTGACAACAATTATCTTTATAGTATTTATTGTCCGTATTTAATATGTCTCTGTCTCTTTGTAGTTGATCTAATTGTTCTTTGAGCATTAGAGTATATTGTTTCGTTGATTCAATTTATTGGATTTTAGTTTATAGCAATTTTATTTTATTCAGCATTTCTATTTTCGATGATTTCAAAGCATCAATTTATTTTAAGTCTCTATCAGATTCCCTTTCTTTGCTAAGAGATGATTTTTTCTTATTTGATAAAGAATAAATTTGATTATTTAAATTTTAAATGGTTGCTTCATGTTTGCGAATCGTTTATCTTTTTTATTAATTTTTGTTTTTAAGCTCATCTATCAAGTTCTATAAGCCTATTTTTTATTTCTTTGTCTTTTCGAACTGATTTACTGTTTAATTATACTTTTTATTCATTATTTTGGTTTGATCTTTTAGTATTAATAATTCCTTTTCATAAGATTGGCCAGGGGGTATTATTTTATTGAATATAGCATTTTTATTAGAAGGTTGATCTCTTTCAGGTTAAATCTTTTAAGGAAGCATGTTATCAGTTTAATAATTATTCTTTTACAACTCTTTAATTCTCTCCTCTGCTACTTAGAGTTTATCCCTAACTTATTATAGCTTTTGCGAAATTAAATTTTCCTTATAGTAAAATATCTTAATAGTGTCGATAAGTTCGCCATACTCTTATCCACCACTAACGTTGTAAATATTATCAAAAATTTACTAATAAGTTCTTTATTTCGCATTATTCTGCAAGAAAAAGAAGATATTTGCCAGATGATCTTTATAATCTTCCAATCGTTTTATTTTTTAATCAACTACAGTCATTTGTCTCATAATTCGTTCAGATTATTCCTGCTTATTTATCAGGTCACTTTATAATTTTCTTAGTAAACTCTTTAATTGGGCAGTTGTTTAGTTATACTCTTGCTATTGCTCCATCATCTCAATCTTTTTTTATTCTATATCTTCCATCAGACTTTCTGCTCTTAAATTACTTACCTCATTTATTATTTCTAACTGCTCCTGGAGAGATTTTATTGTGTATTAATTTGCAGTTGTTTCTTCTTTATGCTTAGCTATGAGATCTTTCATGAGGTATTCATAAACTTGGCAATTATGGTTTAAATTTGCAGCGAAGACAGAATTTGCTTAGATGGTTAGGGTTTCAATCAATAGTCTGTTAGATTCTTGTATTTCTTATTTCTATATTTGTAACAACTATATTTAATTTTATCTTTGGGTTTGTGCCTGAGTTCTATCAGTTAAGAGTTGCTTTAAATGTTAAATTAATTTATCTTTGCTATTGATTTATTCTTCCAATTCATGATTGCTTTCTAATAAACCATTTGCTAAATCCGATTTTTGACTTACCTATTTTAAGGCTGGTATTAATTTTTCAAGACTGATAGTTTGAAGTTCTTTTAAAAGTTATTTGTGTTTTTCTCTCAATATTTATTATCGATTATCAGAATTGATAATTTCAGCCTGATGTTGCTTCTAAAAAGATCGAATAATATTTCCACTACAACATCGAAATTGATAAATTTAATTTTGCAATTTAATGCATTAATTCTGTCTGTAATCCAACTGTTCTGCGATCCTTTTATTTTATCTATCTTTTTTTGCCTCGATCTGGTCACAATTCCTGGCGTACATTTATACGATCTTGCTTTTTTATATTTAATAGAGTCCATTTATTTTTGCCAATTATCGAGAATGATTCGATTTTTAATCTTATAAAGTTAGCATCAATTTATTATTATACTGTATTGGTTCTTGGGCTTGCGATTGTATGAATATTTACAATTAGGTCATTTTTTAATTCATCTTTTTTACTGTTTTTTGCATTATTAATTCTTGAGCATGGAGACAATTTGTTCGATCTTAAATCAGTTTATTTAGGCCATTAATTTAGAGAGTTTTATTATCAAGTGTGATTACTAATTAGTCAATTTTTTTTTTGCTTTCGCTCAATTAAAATAATATTGATGAGAGATTTTGTTCCTGAGAGATTGGAGCATAATCTGCTTTTTCTTTTATCTCATATTTCTTAACATTCTTGTCGCCACTCACAATTTATTTTGAAAATTAGGTTTGCTACTTTTAATTTTATTAAAACTGTTTCTCATGAACCTCTTCACCAACAATAACTTCTTATTTTTTAGTTTAGTTTTTTTCCTTTTACATCATTATATCCTTCTCTTTCTCAGCAGTCCTATTTTATTGCTTCTCAATATTTTACAAATCTACATCATCATTCTTTGCTATCTGCTATGGAATTTAAAAACCTTTTTTTTATATATCGCCATTCGAATACAATTTTGGTTAATTGTCTGTGAAATATGTCATTTTCATTGAGTCAGATTAATTAGGTTTTTGAATATTTGCTTCTTCTTGATTATTCATGCAATGCAATACTTTTTATATTATGAATACATTAAAACAAAATATCTATACTATTTACCACACTATTTTCATCAGTATCTTTTCTCAATAATTTGAATCAATCATGCAAACAATTTATTTGTTTTTATTTCATTTTGCTGACAGCATTGGATTAATTTGATTGTCATCAAACAGACAAAAAAAGTGAAAGCATCAACAATTTAAGACTTTTGATTAAAATTATCATAATATTTATATTTTGGACAAGAAAACAAAACAAAAAGAGTAACCACAACAGTTGGTCTAGTATTCAGAGTATTTAGCTTCAGTAGATAATAATTGGCTATATTCATCCGTTAATCATCATTTAACACAAAAGGAAAACGATCAAGAAATATCTTAGAAGAATAATTTATTTAATTCATTCTTGTGCGAAGCCTTTTTTGATTTATTTTAACTATCAAACTACTATTTTTTGCTGACCTATGCCTGATTTTCAATTTAAATTTCTTTGTTATTAGTATTATCTTTTACCATTTTAACCTTCTATAATTCTTTCACTTTTACTATTTAACACTCAAGTTAGGAATTATTTTATATCACTTAGTCTTTGTAATCAATTTCCATTTTTGCTTATTCTTTTTTATCATCTCTTTTTATATTCTGCTATTTCTGCTCCGATTATTTTTATATTTTTAATAATAAATTTTTAAGAATGGTGCTGTCAAACCCTTCGTATATCTTTTTACTTATGATATTTCCGTTTTGGGATTCCTGATGCAGCAATTTAAGCTTAGAATTAAACTCTGGTTCTGAAATGAGAACGGAATTTCTTTCCCGACCTTATTTGAGTTCAATCTCATTGTTTGATCCCTTCTTTGTGATATTATCAGATAGTGCTCCTTCTACGCAATTCTTTGTTAATTTAGGTATGCTATCTTTATGAGATTTGATCTAAAATTCAACGTCAATAATTTCTTCCTTCAACATTTACTAATTTCCAAGCATATTGTCTGTTGCATTCATTTCTCTGCTTTGATTAAATTCCTTCTCGATGGCTTCATTGTTTTCGGTGAGTTAGATATCTTCAGCATTAAGTCTATCTCTCAGTCGATAGAACTCTCTCAGCTCTTGCGCATCTTTTAGAGTAAGTTTTTCATACATATGCAACATTTTAAATTGATGATCCTCGAATAATATACGGATACTCCGTTCTAGAAAGATGAGGCGTTTCATAAGGAAACAAATGTCAAATTGTTTCTGAATCTCATTTCGACAGTCATCGTATTTCTGCATAACTGACCAGTCAGGAGGAAAGCCTAACTTTTACAGAAGTGAATAGAAAAGATAGCCGATAAAGGTGATAAAATTGAAATTTTTAGAGTTTAAGGGATCGTGTTTATCGTAGTGATATAACCTATCTCCCATTTCTATCTCGTAGCTGTACTCTGTGTAAATCTGCATGAAAATAAAAGCTATCATTAGGAAACCGAACAGTCCTCCAATATAGGAAAGAGTGGTATCAAGCTTATCGTATTCCCGAATTATATTCATCGATGTACTTGATTTCCTCAGCTCAAGACTTGCCATCTAGTTTTTAAAGGTGCGAGAAGCTACAAGCTGCCCTATAAAATTGACAAGACCACCAGAACTAGTGCGCTCACGTGTATATGGCATTATGCTTTAATCTGTGGTTACGTTGTACTCTGAAATGAATATTTTGCATTGTCCTCCATACTGAAGATTAAAAGGGACATAATTGCGATCCTCCAGATAGAAACTAATTTCACTTGGGTTTGAAGGGTTCAATAGTGTGTTAATGAAATAGAAGTTCAAGTAAAAATTAGGATTGTCCAAAAGATATTGATTAATTGTATTATTACTTGCACAGGGACGTGGGGATAAAGTATTGTTGCAAGTTTGAGCTGATATCTTTATATGTTTGAAGTCCAAAGCACTCTCCATCCCTGAAATATCAAATGATTGCTCGTCAGGCGGACACAGCAATTTGCTAAAATTAAGCCGGTCATATATTTATAAAATAGTGTCATTGGCGCCTTCCCAATATTTACGCTGGCAGGGAATAAGTGGAATATTGATGCTGGTGATGTTGCTTCCCTGTTTATAATTTTGAGTTAAAAATATATCAAAATAGCGTTAACCTTCATTCATGTCAAAATCGGAAACACCAACTGCGAACATAAATTTGGTGGGTGAGGCAGTCGTGGCTTTGATAGAAAACTCCTGAGATGTTTCCTGCACGAGATTGTAATTCCAGTTTATGTTGCTTTTGTTCAAGGTGCTGATGATCGAAGTCGAAAACACAGCTACAAATAGAACAGCAATCATGAGGGAGCAACCGCCCCCCGTGAGTGTGCGATATTATGGTTCAGATTTGTAGCGAAGGAACTGTGTGGTCTTGAATAGATCACACATCTTCAGTCCTTCTTTGGTCTTATGAAAGAAGTTGCTTAGGATGCCCATTTATAATAAACGTCATAAAGTGAGCGAACTATTCCAATGCCAGCACATTATATTAATAACAATGTTAGTCTATTTTTAAAAATGCCATATTTGTAGAATACTGAAAGAAGTCGATAGAGTTTAATCATTAACTAATGGAGGATAATATGATTAGAACACAGGAAATATAGAACAGGATTAGGTAATGATGTCTTTGACTTAAAAATGAGATATGCAATCGCATGACCATTCATAACACGCCAGCCCAATTTGCCTTTCTACGGATTCAGATCAAGCGGGACACACTTTGGAGAATATCTTAAAAGCAGAGCAAAGTTAAATTTATCTTTAAAATGGTCGTTATAAAGTTCCTCCCTAGAATAATAAAAATCGATATTTTTGCAAATGTATTTATTAAAAGGAATATTTGAATTAGCGAAGGATTTTCTCCAACAATGATTATCATAAAGATGATTATAAAGATAAAATCTTTGAAATATTAATGCCAATTATTTTGACTAACCTCACTTGATATATATATACAATTTGAAGT
>Ga0302186_10000439_pt1 | contig 37079 bp, 31 predicted proteins | sample II_Bog_E1_2_FD_198782 | JGI IMG/M metagenome (GOLD analysis project Ga0302186, IMG submission 198782) | Peat permafrost microbial communities from Stordalen Mire near Abisko, Sweden - II_Bog_E1_1 | ecosystem: Environmental > Terrestrial > Soil > Wetlands > Peat | place: Sweden: Abisko... | reverse complement strand
CTATTAGCTATATTGTTATCTATCGATGATCCTAAAGCTCTTGATGATTGAATTAATTTTTATTTGTTCTATTTAATACAAATAAACTATCTATGATGCTAAGCGCTCACCTACCTAGGCATAACGATGGCCTGATGGACTTTAGTGAACTGGACGCTAAGCTCAAGGGTATACGAATCATCAACATTATCCCTATTTCGCTACGTTTCATTAGTAAATTATATCTCGATGGCAATTATTTGCTGAGTCTGAGTGGGATATAGCAATTTTACAACTTAGAAATATTTCACTTCGATTACAACCTCATATCACTGCCAACATAGCTCAATAAGATCGCAAATCCTTTTTTTATTCATTAACTTAGTTTCATTTCTAATCCTATCTACGAAAATGCCACCTTAACAAAGTAATATTTTAAAAAGAAAGGATTTTCGAGAATAGAAGTATTGAATCCATCTCATCATCTCAGTTCTTGCAGGAATACATTCAAAAGATCACTTAAATAATAAAATCAAAACGTATCAACTCAGCTTACAGCCAAGAGGAAGTCGCATTATAATGAAGAATAATCATAAATGAAGACAAGTCGTAAAAAGATGATAGGAAAATTGTATAATCCTGAAATGCTGACAAAACGGATACGAAGGAGATAACATAAAAGTACATCGAACAGTAAAAATAAGCAGACAAAATAATCAACTGATAGGGGAGCTATGGCAGAAAGCCCTATCCAAAATTAAATTGAAAGGATAACGGAAAATAGCGACCGAACTCAATAAATAAACATAAAGCCATTCGAAGCCGATGTGCATGAGTATGACTAAACTGCCAAATTTTCAGGCTAAGATACAACAATGAAAATAGGTTAGCAATTCATTGAATAGTAGAAATAGCACTTATCAATTTGCTTTTACGAGCGTGGTCTTCTCTAAAAATGCTTCGCCATCCTTAAAAAACTAAGTCGGTTTGAGGAGTTAAATAAATAATTGTAACAATCGTAAGGGCTCATCCTAAACAACAGCATTGAAACTTACCGTTTCAGCTTGATAAAACTCCAGCACCAGATGATTAAGTATAAGTGATATTCTTCAATTTATATCTTTCAATCCAGTGGAAAATTAACGAAAATCTTAAATAAACATCAGCATTCTTTGCCGAAGCTCTAATGAGGAGCTGAGAAATAGTAAGGCCATTTTAAATTGATTCCTCCTTGCTCGTAACGCTCAGTTGCGTCGCAATACTACTTCCAGTGGCCGAGATCATTGAGATATGAATTTTCATAAGGATTAATTCCTACTTTGTTCTAATTCAAATTAAACATACTTTAAAAGCCATTTATGGCTATTCGTCGAGTTTTTGCCTAACTGCCTCGTTAATCTGATCCATTTATTTTGCCTTGGATGCCTATAGAAGATTACCCAGCTTTAGCTTAGTAATCTTCTTGGGAGATTCTGCGATCCTAAGAGTTCTTTTCGGCTACCGCCCCGACTCCGTCATCAGCTTTTTATTTTTTTGCATGCTCTATAATAATTATTCAATTTATAACTTACCTTTTTTTGATGAACTGAATGAAAAGATCAGCTTTCACTATAGATAAAGTAAACCCTATTTTTTGGCAATATTGTTATAATATTAATATCTCAATAATAGAGGAAGAATCATTGATGTTCCACGTACTCCTAAAGACTGTATTTTTTCATTATGGAATTCTCGTATTTGATCTGATATGTATCCTTGATAGTTTCTTTCCTTGCTTTTCCTTTCGCGTATAAAGTAAACATGTTCTCGTACTTGGATTATCTTGCCACTTCGTAATTTTGAATAAATTGATTAATTTCTTCCAACAAAGTAGCGTAGCTACGATTGGACTCCAGTCCTTAAGTTTATGCAATTTAGAGTAATCCCTCCCATGAAGCCTCCTTCCATCCTTTGACTTCAAAGTAGTTTTTGTATCTAGTTCTATATACGGTCTTTACTTCAATAAATTAATGATAATATCCAAAACTTTCAGCCCGCCGGACCTTTACAGATACGACATCATCAAGTTATTGGTTAATCCAGCGAGTGAGTGCAGCATTCTTTTTTGGAATTCTGTCTTCAATTTCAAATAAGAGGCTCCTGTTAAAACTAGGCAAGATAGAAAGGATAAGTTCCCCTTTGAAGGGAATCCTTACCATTTTCCAATGAGAGATCCTTGGGTTATCATTCAGCTTCTGAAAGACCTCTATTTATTGAACTGCCCACCCGTGTATTTTCTCGATCGGTTAGGGGATTCTGGCAACAACATCCATATTATTTTTTTTGTAGAGATAGAGATATGTCTTTTCGACGGTAGTCATCTACCGGTAGCGATCGGAATCGCATTATTTGTACTGCAACAATTACCAAAAATATTATTTATTGGTGCTTCGCTACATGTTTAAATTACTTGACTTACCCAATCAATAATTATACGAATAAAGGAAAAATCTCTTTTTTAATAATGATTTTTCTCAATTAAAAATTAGGTTTATGAGTCATTTAACCGATTTGTGACGAATCAGACAGAAATGTCGAATCTAAGTGCAATTCCTTAACTTTTAGATATAATCATAATTTTATTATTTTTTGATTTAGAAAAGTAAAATATCAGAACTGGCTTCAGATTCGATTGAGTACCCTTCCATACTGATCTTTTAGTTTTTCGTATGCAAGCCATTAACAATAAACATCTCAATAAAACCATGCTTAATTCCACCAATTAAATTGGCTAATCTCATCAAGTTCGATCTCGATTCATGTAGAATGCCATTTTATCATTAGTTTTTCTTGACAATCTATCCTGATTTATGTAAAAACTTCATAATATCATTTAAGATATTTACTAAATATAATTATCAATAGAATGCAAGATATTGAATTTTACAGTCCTGAAGAACAAATTTTCGGACAAACCATTAAACCATTTTAAGAAAAACAACTGGAGATAGAAAAAAGAGTCGTCTTCAGTGGATTTCCTTATGATTAAGGCACCAGGAGGAACGGAGGGAGAGTTGGAGGATGCGTGGCCTCTAAAATATTCAGACAGACTCTTGGAAAGTTAGAAGTTTATCCCAATCGAGAGGTTAAAGTCTTTGATTCTGGGGATATCTAAGAAGACCTCTAACTTGAAGTAGCTCATCAAAAACTTTAATAAAAGCATACCAAAATTCTTGGAGAAGGACCTCAAACTTTACTTGTATCAATCGGAGGTTCGAATGACCAAAGCTATCCCAATGTTGCAGCTCTATTAGCAAGCTATCCTGGCAAGAGATTGGCAGTCATCAATCTCGATTCTCATTTTGATGTCCGTCCCCTAAAGGAAGGTAAAGCTCATTCAGGATCTCCATTCAGACAAATGTTGGAAGACAAACGGTTTCAATAAACAAATAGCATATTTGTATAGTTTGGAGCCAAAGGAGCCACTTGCTCCAATAATCATTATCTTTATCTTCAGTAGCATAAGGTTTAAGTCTATTGGATGGAAAAAAACATTCGAAGACATTAGTTGTCCAAGGATTCACAATGGAGGACTCAAGCAGGACAAGTTTTTGCTTAAATTATGAAAGGTTTCGAGCACAAGGCAGATGTTATCTTCGTTTCCTTTGATGTGGACGTAATTAGCAGCAAATGGATGCCAGGAGTTTCGGCACCGAGCGTGTTAGGAGGGCTTACTAGCGATTAATCTCTATAAATCGTTAAAATAGCTGGAAAGAGTGCTAAGGTCCAGCTTGTAGATTTTTCATAATTTAACCCAGCAGTTGAATCAGTCCTGAGTTCACATCTCATATCTGAACTTTTCTTCGAGCTGTGCATGAGTTTTGGTGAAAGATGACAATGATTTAAATGGTCAACCAATTTGAAAAATCTTCCCTCCTTTAATAAAATCTCTAATTAATTATTAAGATATGATAAAAAAGGAAATGAATTAGCCGGACCAGATAATTGGTCAATGCAGGTCCGTGATGAATTTTTTGAAATAGGCGTCTTTATCGAGTTGGTATTTTTTGCTGAATAACCATAGTATTACAATATTTAAGCTGTACATCTACTCAGCTATTGACTCGAGTATTGAAGACCATTATCAATCTCTTGAGGTTAGCCCAAACCAGAACGTTAGCACATCTCATTATAAATACGCTTTTAGAAGCGCTATAAAGCAAGTTATTATCCCTCGCTTCGACGTTATCGACTATGACCTCTCACCAAACTGCGACGCCAGTTATTTCTACCCTTTTAAGCTGCAGTTTTAACCCTAGTTTTGGAGAGACTTTAAACATTTAGCAGTATTTTGGACTTGGAGGGTGGTGGCGAAAATCCCCAAGAAGGAGTTCTTCTGGATACAAAATTCATATTGATGTCATAATGTTGTGCATGTGGCTACAATTTTCTCACTAACAGCATGTTCCTCGTCTTGTGAAGTTGCAGACTGTCCTTGGTAAAGTCACTACCCATCCGAAAATATTTATCTACTGGCTCTTGACTTCCATCTTTGCTTTTGATAGGTTTTGGACGATTTACTGGTCTTTCTATCAAGGAAGAAAGCAAATTCTTTGTTTTTTTGGCGTCCAGGGGAGGAGTTTGATTAAAGGTCCATCGGTTATTCTTGGTCTTTTTCTTAATTGGAATTGACGAATGCATTTGTGTGGGCAAGTCATACTTTTTTAGATATTTCAGTTATTGTTGTGGACGGGGCGTCATGTGCTCTTTGGTCAGCACTCGATCGGCTATAATAAAAGCTTCCATGTTTTAGAATATGGACTATTTTTTTGGAAAGTTAAACTTTATTAGTCAATAGAATTATTTAGATCACTCATTGGCACAGCTATTCGCAAGTCTCTAACTCACGATATTTGCGGATAAACGCCAAATCTAGTAATTATTTGCAGCTTCGACGCTCTTTTGGATTCTTCTTCAGAATTTAGCGGATAAACTCTCGAAACTATTTGGAGACCTTACGATTTGTGGGAAACTATACTTCGCTTGTTACCTATTTAAGAAATCACTTTACAATTTTTATCAGATCCTCTTGCTAATTTATATTGAAAGGAGAGGTACCTAGATGAAGCTCATAAGCGAGTATACCTATCGCCCACAAGTCAACCTTTTCATCGTACCGAGAACCTTGCAGCAGTTCAGGAGAGAGATATAGAGGAGTACCACATAGTGTGCTACGTAACTATTACTTTTTATGAACAGCCCAGCCAAAATCGCAAAGCTTGACGTTTCCCTTAATAATTGTTGGATTACATGCACAAGTACAATATTTTAAGGCTTAATGTCTCGATGAAGTATAGTATGGCTGTGCATAACATTGACTGCTTCCAGCAAATTTCCAATAATAAATGATGTACTCTCCTCGGAGAGAGTCTATCCAGTAGCGATAAGATCATAGAGTTGCCCATCGCAGCCGAGCTCCATGATTGTATAGAAACTTTCCTAATCACTAAAGAAACCATAGTTATGAATGATGTTGGGATGATCTAAGAAAGTTTGTATCTTTAATTCACGAATGAATTGAGTCAAGAGACCATCTTACATTATCTTACGTTTTGGCACTGCTTTAAGTGCTACAGTGAGTCCTGTATAAATGTCCCGAGCTAAGAACACAACACCAAATTTTCCTTCTCCAAGACGTCGAATTATCTTGAAATTTTCCTTCCTAAGCCCCTTTTTTTAAGGGGATTTAAATCGTTCCGGTGATTTGTTTTGACTGCGTAAAAAAGATGGTAGAGCTTTCTCACTTCTATGATAACTCACAGGATCGATAGGGGTGCGAATTTTATTATGGCGACTCCGAAAAAATCCCTCTTTTGGAAGTATGCGTCGGATATTTTCCTATGGAAAATTCTTTTCAGCGTTGGAGACGCTTTTTTATTCTTCCTCGGGGCGTGTCGTTGTGTCAGAAGTCATGCATTGAGGGCTTTGTCCGTACCTTTTTAATTCATCCTCTGAGCCGTATCTCGAAACTGTATTCGTTTTTAGAGTGTGATGTTCTTCGCCTTTATTTTTTCTAAAAAGAAAGGAAGGTTGTGAGTTAACAATCACACTACTGGCGGCTTTCGCCCCTTCTGAGGAATCCCATTTATGCCCAGGCTGAAAATTACTTTTACTCATTTTAAATTATTAAGGGAAGAAATGATATTATTTTACTCAAAAGTTATTTTCACTCCCGATTAGTAGCAGTTATCTAATTATTATTATCCACTCATGATCTTCTATCATATGTTAGGACTATCTCTGTATTTTATTAACACATATTAATCATCCGTCAATAGTGCAAAAAAATAATTAGAGTTTAAATAATATTGACACATGCATCGAAGTCGACAAAATAAGCTCGTCCAGCCAATATAAAAAAAACCAATGGGTGGAGTCATAAAAACGCCGTTCATTCTGGAGCATTCCACCAAGATAGTACAATGCATGTTACTTAGTAGCAAAAGCTATCCTTCCTCAAGGAAAAAATCCTTGAAAAGAAAAGAATTTCGACTGCACATAAGGCAATTAATAATGTAAATTCTGAATTGTCTGTTTTTCTGCAAAGAGTTAACATGTCCGAGTATTTGACAACATTAATCGAAAATGCAATTGACAGTTTGTAAATTTTAAAGGGTAGATTTCACGATATTCAGAAGTCAAACAGGCAGAGTTGTAGTAAATCGGAATTCCAAAGGGTCACGCTCTAAAAATAATTATAAGTTTGAGCAAGCAAGAGGAGATGAAAAAGAAGAAGAGTATTAATTAAGAAAGCAAGTAAAAGAATAAAAGCACATTTGATACCTCCATACATTCTGAGGAATCAATTACACATAAATCATTAACCAAAATACCTTAAGAGGCAAATGATATCCAAACTGAAAGTATTCCTCTGGAGAGAGTTAAAAAATCATTTTGTCTTTATTGCTACAGCAGAAGCTAACATCAGTTTTGTTCAATTAAATGTTAGTAACTTTACCATGGAATGTTCGAAAAATATGAACAGAATCTGCAAAAAGCTGAAGATTAATTTACAGGACCCTTACCTAATCACAAGGAACTTGAGGATAATCAATAATTTCTGTAAAATTTTGATTTTTTGTTTTAAAATCACACAGAATTGGATCAGACTGAATACGACCGCATCAAACAGTTGATGTAAAAATGAAAGAATTGATCAATAATAGACTTTAGTATTTATTCTAATAATTCGGTCAATCACCAATATGATGAGTAATAATTCATTACAATTAAAGTTTATTCATACAAAATCAGATTTACCGTTTTATTGAAGCAAACGCTTACTGAGTCTTTTCGTAGATCACAATTCCAATCCCATCAGCAAGAGCAGCACGAAGCAAGCATGGATAAAGTCCAATAATAAATCCCTTCATTCCTGTGTTTCGATAGATATGTTTGGAACAATCAATAAATCCGCCATCTGGAATCAGTCGATGCGATTTATACGTTCCAGCAGGTTCGATTTGAATTCTAGTCTTAATAACATCTTGAGGATATGAAACTATCCAGCTATTCAAAGCAGCAATTGGTCCCACTATTAAAGCCTACCAAACATTGAGATGAGGATGCTCTGCTGTGATATATTTCATTTTTAGATATTCATAAGTTGCAAATTGGATTGAATAGGATGGAATTTATCGAGCTGCCGTCGAAAATGAGCCTTTGGATAGTCCTCGGATGCCTTCCGTGCGAATTAATTCCTTCAAGCACTATCGAGAGTTTCGATACTTGAATTCCTTGTCATTTTGCATCACGCATTTGATGAGTTAGACGGGAGTAACGACAATAGTTACGACCAGACCAGCGAATGCTCCATTCTAAAGTCCACCAAGTAGACTCATTTATTATTTTTTTCTGATGACTTTATAGAGTTAGTATGAGCTGAACATCACTGCATTGACAAAGGGTATCGTTAGAAGAGGATAGTATATTCCATTGAAAAGATGCATAAAGCCTTACTGACGAACAATAGTCGTGAAGGCTGCCGACATTGACAGGTTCGGATTCATCTGCATTCTCACCTTCAGTGTGTCCAGGATATACCCCGAGCAACAGTTACCGATTCCTGATATGGTGCCGCAGGCGAAATCAACGAAAAAATCTATCATATTCGGTAATATAAAACACTTTTTGTGTGAAATTATTACTCAACCAAATTACTGTAATTTAATTTTATGAACAGAATTAAAAATAAATGCCACCTCTTGAACAAATATCAAAACGGGGTTCAGTGAGTCCTTTTGGACCACATGACTTCTCGACACTTTTCGTAGGTTATTATACCGATTGAATCCGAAAAGGCTGCTCGGATGAGGCAAGGAACTATCCCAATCCAAAATCCTCTCCATCCAGCGGCTCTATAAATTTATCGCCCACAATCTATCACTCCTCCATCTCCATAAATACTCTTATATTTGTTGGTTTTTTATACTTGTATCTTAGTTTTAATAATATCTTGAGGGTAAGATAAAATCCAAGCCCAAACTGCTGTGATTGGACAGACCACCAATGTTTAAACCAGAGTTAAGTGAGGATGGTCTGGGGAGATGTACTTGTTTTTTATATATTAATAGACTGCGAATTGAGCACCATAGCCTGGAATTTCACGAATAAGCGTTGATACATTGCCTTTATATAGTCCAGCGACGCCCTATGTGCGGAGGACATGCTTTAAGCAGTCTCGAGAATGATTAAACTTCTTTTCTCGGTCGTGCTGCATCACGCATTTAACTAATTCCACAGGAGTCACTACAATGGAGACTATAAGTCCAGCAAATGCTCCATTTTAGAAGCCATCCCAAAATCCTAGTTGTTGTTTATTTCTGATGACTTTATATTATTAATAGGATGTGAAGACAACTGAGTTGATCATTGGAAATGTTATAAGCGGATAGTAAATGCCGCTGAAAAGCTGTGCTGCTCCCTCATGGCGTACAATTGACTGAAAAGTTTAAGTCATGGTGAGAGCAGGGTTCATTTGCATCCTGACTTTAATGGTATCGAGCATGAATCCGGAAATGCAGTTGGTGATGCCTGAAATGGCTCCGCTGGTGAAGTCAATAAGACTATTAATCATGGTTATATTATATTTGTGTTGGAATCGTAATTATAATTTATCTAAAAATTGAAATCAATATGTTAGTTGATGTATAAAAAAGTTATAGCCATTACCCATCTCGTTAGCTGTAAGATCCACCATGTATTTATATTTTCAAACACATCATCAGTTTAACAAATTTAAAATTTACTAATTTTTCAGTTAGAACTTACGTATTCTCCGAGATGTAATTTCCAAAAAATACTCTAAATACTTATTTTTTCTGCCTTTAAAGCTCTAAATAATTAATTTCTGGAGGGTGAGAATTCATTCATTCGCCCTTGTATTTATTGATAAATTTGAAATATTAAAATAACGAAATGGATATTAACGAATTACTTTTCGTCGGACTCAATAAATATGGACAGGCCGGCATCGGGGAAAAATATCACAACAAGAACTTCACCACTCCCAAGTCCTTCGCTTTCTCAATTTTTATTAAACAGATCGCTTGTGGGGCTCACCATTCAGCTCTTCTTACTATCGAGGGAAATATATACACAATGGGCAGTAATATTCATGGAGCCCTCGGCTCCAACCCGAGCCTCAATTATTCTTTCGTTCCGACACTGATAGAAGGGCTTGACGAAGTAACCAAAATTGAAAGTGGTCCTTTCCATATGTGCGCAATTTCAGGAGGATAGCTTTATTCTTGGGGAAAAGGAATCGATGGGCAACTAGGTCATGGCAATACTAAAAATCAGCCACGCCCTCTCAAAATTGAAAGTCTGGGTAAAGATGTGTAAAAGGTGAGTTGTGGGACTAATCACACCTTAGTTCTCACAGGCGGTTCTAAAAAAGATGTAAACCATTGTAATAAGCTAGAGTATAAGAGCAGCTTACGCTTTCGGCAATGGTATCTATGGGCAGTTAGGAAGCGGTCAAAGTAGAAACAGCTATGTGCCAGTGCGAGTCAAACTCTAAAACATTTAGTTGATAGCTGCCGGATAAAATCATTCTCTTTTTGTCAGTGAGGGAAAGATTTATTCATGTGGCGACAACACCAATGGTCAATTAGGCTCTTTCTTCTCCAAAAAATTCATGACAGATCCAACAAAGTAACATTATCACTATTCAGTCTCTAACTACCGAAAACAAAATAAAAAGTGATTATGATTCAAGCTAAAAAATATTCGCTTGCTCTGACTGAATCAGGAGGCATGTATGTATGGGGAATTAAATCAAATTTTGGTCCTCTGTTTATATAAAATTTCGATGGCTAACAGAGAAATGTTATTGATATTCGAGTGGGTTCCGATCAAATCTATGGTTTAACCACAAATGGGTCTCTCTATTCCTGGTAAGTGTGTAAAGGCATCCAAAAAGAAGGATTATTACAATGTAAAGACGAAGTTGTGGTATCAAATAATCGAGCAGTGATAGATTTTTCTGCTGGTGATGGCTTCATTCTTGTGGTTGGGGATATTCTCAAGCAAATACCGTACGCATCTGTTCCACCTCCACTTCTGAGCTGTTTTGATGAGTTTGATTCATAATTTATGAGTAAAGAACATAGTTCAAGTTCTAAAAGTGAAAGTATGAGCAATGAAGAATAGTAAATTAAGGAAAGTCAATTCTATCAGTAATTGAAGGAAAGCATGAACATTTAAAAGAAAAATCATGTCTATTCTTCCATTGATTAAAGTAAAGAGCAGCTTTCGTCTGTGGTTTAACAAATTATTGATAGCAGCAATCGAGATTTTTTCAAACTTAAATCAGATCGAAACTGTGAAAAGAAGGCAAATCATATTGCGTAGAGTCGATAAGGTCTCTACTAAAATTTCAATTTTAATAATCAAATAGATTTCAGACGTCAAACATTTGATAAAAAATAGAAGAAGCCTTAAAAAGTATAAAAAGAAGAGGAAGCCAATCAAATCAAAATGTTAAAGATAATGTAAAGAGAGGAGAACGATCAAGAAGGACAGGATTTCGCAAAAACACCAAGCAGTTCTATTCTTTGCGAGCCTACCAATTTTTTAAAGTAGTCTATTACCAGATAGAACTACGAAATTAGAAAAGCAACCATCAATTAATCTATCTCTGATCATGAAGAGACATTTAAATAGCCCACTCCTTCAGAACCTATCCGCAAGAAAAAATATAGTTACAGTTATCTTCACGAGGAGAAGTAAAACATTCAGTCTTGCCCTTCATCAAAAGAGTTAAAATAGGAGCGACAACAACATAAACACCGAAAAATAGATCAGATCATGCAGATGCTTTAGAAAAGCAACAGTTTGGGCTATAAATAATCAATAGAACAATCAGAAGGAGGAAGAACCTAGGAAGATAGTGGAAAATAAAACTAAATCTTAAAATCCAATCGCCTCCTACGAATTGAACTGAGGGATAAATAACTGAAGATCAGTCAACTGCAAGAGTTACTAAGTCGCAAGTAAATGTAGATATAAACTCAGCGAGAGTTGATTAAACTTCTACGAATAAAGAATAGCAGTAATTTTGCTTCTCTGGAAAAGAGTTGATGCCAATAGTGCTGATGTTTTGAAATTTATATAGATTTGCAAAAAATAAAAAAGATGAAAATTATATCTATCCATAAAGGCTATCACTCTGAATGTTTTAATAATTTTACTATATAATTCTGATAATGATCAATTTTCTGCATACAAATGGTGGTTTAAAATCAAGGTATAAGTTAAGATTAGTAATTGCCTTGATTGCCACTCTTTGTTTTCTTCTATATAGATTCATGTATAACGCTACAACCCCAGCATGTCTTAGAGATGCGTGGCATGATTTGACCCTGGGGTTCAATGAACATCTTGCAAATGGATCAGGAGGTGATAATGTTGTCATTGGCATCGGACAAGTACTCATGGATGGATGGATTTTCATAATAGTCATACTGTGGTACTGTTGCACATAATTTAGGATAGTCAAATTTAAGAATGCAAGGATAGTCTTGGCGCCTGCCATGTTCTTTCTTTGCAGAACCATTATAATGGTAAGGCTTTCTCTATTCAGTATGCGGAGTCTTTTCCCTTCCCAGATCATTGGCTTTGGCACAGCCCTGGTTTCTTTTCTTTCACAGTCCCTTATGATAAAACTCGAGATTTTTTTTATTCTGGTCACACAGGGTCGCTGACTGTTATTATGCTAGAACTGTACACTGTTTAATATTATTGGGTAGGCGGTGCTGCTTTGATAAGTCTTTTGTATATGATGAACATGTTAACCATCATTCAGGTGCACTACACCATTGATGTGGCTGGTGGACTAGTTTTCGCTTTCTTTTTCCATAAATTAGCTGGAAAGATAGTTTACTATTGGGATTGGGTCTTGAATTTGCCTTATCTCCTTGTAAAAAAAGGAGTTGAAAGATATAAAAGAACGAAAATAGGGTCAACAAACTTAACTGAAAATAGATATGTGTCTAACATGGTCTTAGAATAAAGATTTATTGAAAGGTGATTTTATGATAATTATATTTGTATTTAGCAATCCATTCACTGAGAGTTAATTAAAATTAAAGAAATATATTGGCTAAAGTTTATATTGCATAATTTATAGCAGATTCTCATAAATTCACGCGATTACATCATTCTATTACTATGCTAGATTTGTTTCCCTTAGAATGGCGCGAATTACATAGACCCTCTCCTCGATTTGCTCGTTTCCGCAATCTTAAAGTTCAAAGAGCCGAGCTTTTAAAGTTGACTATTGTTGCAACTTAGCCAGCATGCCAGTATATTCCTCATCACAACTCTCTATCTTGAAGAGAAAAGCCAAAAATGTCAAAGCACGAATGACATTGCTAATTTCCTTACTATCAAGCGTATATCTGAGTAAATCAATAAGCATGCTTAACATTGATTAATTTGAAAAGATAACTGCCAAAATGGTCTAAGCTTATTCTCTTTCCACTAAAGTCTTCTTTAAATGCAGCAGTAGATTAATAAACAAAAATTGACATTCTATTCGAAATCCACGAAAGTTATTGTTTTGGTACAAATAGTACATATTAGTGGACAATTGAAGGAAATTGCTATTCAAAAACAATTACGCTATTTTAGGTTCAGAACAAAAATTACTGCAAACCAACACCAACAAACTCATAACATCAATATTCAGTTATCTTCCCATTTTATAATTGCTTTTGTCGGATAGTTTGGTCACCATTGTGATGAGCTTGTGCTGAGTAAGCAGGTGGTTCGTTATAAAATAATAGATGGAACAGTGATCGAAAGATGATTTAACTAGAATACGCAGAAGCGATAAGGTTGTTTGCCATTCAGCACTCTTACTCGACAACTGCATGTGATTAAAAATGAACGTTGCAATATGAGGGTGCTCCATTAAAAGTCGAAGAACTTCAGTCTCGTCAGTTAGGTAGTCCATTATGAATGCGATATATTTTACAAATTCACTGTCATCATTAGGACTGCAACTCAATTAGCTCTCTAGATACAGTCCACTATTCTAATACCTCAAATTCAACACTTTTAACAAATTGTTGAGTATCTTTACAATTCTTTACCCCACATCGATATAGTCACTTCTCTCCGGACCATTAAACTTCTGGTTAGTTTTTGTAAATATATGTAGCGTAAAAATAAGCTATTTATGATCTTAGAGGAGTCGCTCGTTATCCGATTACAGCACAGTCACAAAGTATTTTATCATTTTAACCCTCATAATTGGAGAGGTCCCTTGAATCAAGAAAAAGTTATAATACAGGTTCAGGGAATTACAGTTGAGTCCATCTGCATCCAAAAGATTATCGATATGTGGTAGTAGTAGTTAATCCTTGGCTGCAAGTAAGTTATACACCAATCTAATGCACATATCTCTCTCCTTCTCCATCAAACATACATTTTCACCCACTAGCATAACTACTAGACTGTTTTCCCCGAGCACTTTGACTATGATATCAAATATGACTATTACATTGTTTACTATATTAACAAATTCGATGATGTCTGATCGTACTATAAAATTTATGTTGTCTACTCGATTAATTAAGTTAATTATGTTTTTAATTGTTTGGTTCTACTTCAGCCACCACTCTTATATTTATTTATAGAGGATGCGAATTCCCTCCAACTATTAACTCATCCAAGACCGTTATCGCCACTATTGACAAGCGAAATGCTCATAGTGTGTTCTTAAATGAACATTTTCTTCAAGCAATCTTCGAATAAAATTAGGAGGGGAATCAGGATTGAATCCTGTTATATTATAGAACAGTGACAATGTTGTATCCAACTCCATTATTTCTTGAAAGAAGGACAGAGGAGTTTTGAATTGAAATTGATCGATCAATTTTAAAAGGAAATTAATTTTGTCATTGTCGTCCACTGCATTACTATTTGCTAACAAATCAGTTGCCAATATGGAGTATCTGCGCTTTTACATGTAATTCCCCACTTCCTTACGCCTAATAGACTGACTCCACTGTTTTCTCTTAATGTCGAAATCACTTGGGTCCTCGTCCATGAAGGGATTAGCTTTGATAATATTACAAATTTAAGTCAATAATTATAATTTTCCACCAAAATATGGAGGGGTTGAACCCATACAAAATAATAAGCAAAATTGCAGAGTACTACAATATTGAATTTAAAAAATAATAAAATTATTCTCTTCTGATCAATTTTATCTGATTTTAGTTTCAATGCAACAGTTCATTTGACTCTAAGCTTTAGCATCTCTAACGTAATTCTGTTCCTTAAAATATTTCGACAGTTCAAAGTAAAAATATAAAAAATCAGTGGAAAGTTCAAGTCCTTTTGTTCCACATTGTCTTGATCTTATTCCCTCATTAATTGGATTAATTTATTTTTAAATTTCTATTTTTTTATAATTACAAAACTTTATAATATCCATATAACTCAACTCATTTTCTACAACACTACCATATTAAATTTAATATGGTTTTAATAAGGAACAAATAGTTTCGCTCAACTCATGCTTTTCTTCCTTAAATTTCATTTCTTTTATCACTATTCTGAAATCATTTAATTATACTACCTTCATAAGATATCTTCAATAGAACTCACACCAATTTATTGATTAGATTTACCTCCAACAACTTTTGATCTTTTAATTTCGTTTTTTTTTTCAATTTTTACTCCCTTCTTAAATTGGACTTTGTCTGGTAATTTCTATTAAATTTTTAAAACATGGGAACTTGTCAAACAGCCTCAAATATTATGACCAGAGGAGTAGTTCAAATCATTTACAGCAGTACTACTGGAACATCCAGAAATGCTGCTTCCAAACTTCAATAATTCCTTGAATAAAATCAATACATTGCTTTGATCACCAACATCGGAGACTTTGACACTGATGACTACATCAATCACTGCGGAACTATAATATTTCTGCTCTCCACCTATGGTGATGGTTCATCTCCTCTGGATGGATAAAAATTCTCTTAATGGATATAGAAGTTACAACCTCAACAGCAATTTGCCAATATAAAATACTGTATCATGGCTTTTGGGAATAGTTCTTTTGACAATCATTGCAAATTTGGAATACATGTTAATCAAATCTTCAAAGCTGGAGGGGGGTAGGAATTGTTGGAAATTATTTTATGTGATTCCAAATCTTAGGAAAAAAATATGGAAGCAAGGTTTCCCGACTGGTCCAAAAAATTAGTTTAAATTCTCAATTCTAAAAACACCCTTAGGGAAGTACCGCAAAGTTCTGTGGGATCGCCATACATTGCTACTCTGGAGGATAAGCCTTATTTCAATTGGTCCATCGAAGCTATGAACTGCAAAAACACAAGAAAATAGTTCAGTAACTATTTCAACATGAATAAATGCAAAGTGATCCACATGAAATAGCTGCGTAAAAAGACTTCAGATGGTCGTTCGACTCTGTGGATTAGGATATAAATAAATAAGAAGATTCAATTAACACCTGCTTGCAATGTTGACATTTTTCCTTTGAACTCGATTGAACCTGAAGAAGGAGATAATCTTGTAGCTACGTTTAGTGAGGCCAATAGCAAAGTTCCCTTCCCTCCTATGCCCGTTAAATAAATTAAAAAATTGGTAAATTTGAGACAAAATGCCACTAATAAACAAATTACTCGGGCAGTTTTACTCTCCTGCGCTCCTTTTGAAGCTGTTTAATCTTATAGCAAACGACTTAGGGAAAAGACTTAGATCAAAGTGACTTGCAAACAGCTTTTGTAAGATCTTAAACCAAGTGTCGAGTTCTTACCATAAATTGGTCTCAATACTGTACGAACCTATACTTTATCTTCTTGGAATCCCGATAACAAGTATTTAGATCTTTGTGTTTCTATAGTTAAAAACGGATTAACCAGCGATTATCTAAAGACCCGCCCTGAATTCATTCGAATCAATACTCTCAAGTCTACTTTTTATATCCCTTAAAAAAGACCCATTGTAATGATAGCCAATGGAACAGGAATTGCGCCTTTTAGGAGTATCGTCCAATATTTTGAGCTTTTACCGGCTGATCAGCGTCTACCACTGAGACTGTATTATCTATTATATTTAGTTATTATGGAATCCAAAATGAGGATGTTGATTTTTACTTCGGAGACTAATGGAGAGAACTCGAGAAGAAGGGCATCATTGAGTTGAGATTAGCTTAGAGCAGAAAAGATCCAAACAAGAAGGAGTATGTACAAGATGTGCTGTAAAAGGATGTAGGTTGGTTGACTGAGCATCTCTTTAATAAAGATGGAGTCATCTTTATTTGTGGGGGTGCCTCAATGTCACAAGCAGTCAATAAAGTGATCTTTAAATGTCTAACTGCTCATGTCAAGGTACCCTACAAAGCTTTTACTCTATCTACTCTACTCAAGCAAAACAAGACTATCGTTGAAGAGGTTTTTGGTTGATTTATGAGACTGTTATGATGGTAATAGTATTTTTAATAATCTTTAATAGATATTCAATGTGCTTAACGTTAGCAATTAATTTCTTTCCAACATATTAATAAATAGCGGGCAGTTGTATTTAAAAAATGGCTGAATTGAATAATTAAGACTCTTATCATTATAATCATCATGTTAAGTAAAGTTTTCGTTGTGGCATTACTTCTGCTGCTTGCTGTATCTCATTAGTCTCAGCGATGGAATCCTTATAAATAACTTGGACTTGCCAATAATGCTTCCAAGCAACAAATCAAAAGTGCTTTCAAATAACTGTCGTTGCGCTATCACCCCGACCGTAGTCCCGAACATAGGGAGCGATATTAACTTATTATCAAAGCTTACGAATAGCTCAAACAACAACCTGGAGATATAATTTCCACAGGACAATCATTTACATACGTCAACATCGATGATCTACTTAATGAAGCATAGTGGTAAATGAGGAGATAGCGAAAATAATAAAAAACAAAGCAAAAGACTGGATTTATAACTTGGTGTTTTACTAACCCTAAGATCGTGCTGGCTGCTCTCAGCATCAGTTTAGGCATCCTTTTCATCTGCAAATGATTTAAATTGCCTTTTATTATTTCCAGATGGTTAGTGAGAAAAGTAAATGATAATGATCATCTGATATCCAAATTCAATAATAAATCAGGAATGATATCAAAAATACAGTGTTATAAGATGTATATAGAAGAATCCTCAAAGAGGGATCATAAAAACAAGATCCATATTGTTAATCACAATATTTTAGTTATTATTCGTCAAATGAAAAATAAATCATTATAATATTTTGAAAATAACAATGAAACTGCTCTTATTGGCTGTGCTTCTACTCACAATCGCTGCAGCTCTTCCTACAGATCCCTAAGCTTGTATGAGAGCCAATTGTCCAATTCAAATCGATAAATGCGATGATGATTGTACGAATGTCTTATTTAATTGCCAAGGAAAATGTTCTGATAATAACTGTGCAACCTTTTGCATTACGGGTTCAGGAAACAAGGCAGCAGTGGATTTATGGATTTGTGCACTTCAAAAGGGTTGTTCTCCCTATCCAAACAAACCATAAATTTAGATTCAATGATGAAAAACCATTCTAAATTATTATCAATTTCCTATACAAAAAGTAATTCTTTTTGTACTCTTTTGATTTTGTTCCTCTTCCAATCGTTCTCGAAAGGCGTTAAGTCACTCATCAAACTTTATTTATGGCCTTCATCTTTATTAAAGATAAATAAGAGTTCGAGATTGTTATTTTTAAGCAGAAATATTTAATACAATTGAATGTAATTTGCTCTTAAAATTTATCTTATTCATATTGATAGATTTAATTTAACTTATTTCAGATGACTATCATCAGTTAAGCTCGTCAAGATACTCCTTTACTTGAGCAGGAGTCAACACTTGGAAGATTTTGTCTTCACGAACCACGCCCACTTCAATGTTTGTGCTGTTCATTTCTCCTTCGAAACCTTCCTTTAAGGTTAATAGGGCAGTATGGATGGCATCTTCAATTTACATATCAGCCTTGTAACGCTTTTACAGGAAAATTTTGGCATTTTTAGCATTTTTACCAATAGCTGTCGCCTTCCAATTATAGTAAGCACCGGATGGATCGATCTGAGTTAGATGAGGTCCACTCTCATCATACCCAGCCACTAACACGGAAACACCAAATGGACGGTAACCTCCGGCTTGAGTTTTCTCTTGGACGAGTTCAGAAGTCTCCCTGCAGAGGGTTGGTACTCCAACAGGCTCATAGTATTTCACGAAATAATTTTGAATCAATTTTCTTGATTTTTGAGCCAGTAGTCTGAAATCAGGGCCGAGACCTGCGTATACAGCTCCAATGTGATTACAAAGAATCTGTGTCTTCGAGTAGGAAGATTCATCCATCAATGACGATGATAATTTTTTTTCAGTGGCTACCACAACTCCATTTTTAGCTTTGATTCCAAGAGAAGTTTCTCCTTTGGCGACTGCAGCCAGGGCGTTTTCGATCTGAGGCAATTTCCCCTTGGAGGCAAAGGTGGTGAGTGAGAAGTCCGACATATTTAAAAATAATTTAAATAATAAATGCCAATCTACAATTTCAATATCTTTTTACAGTTGAAATGGTAGTGGCAGCAAAAATATGGAATCATTTCTTTTTGATGTTGTAGCGCTGGTTGCTCAGAACGAACAGTTTTGCTTTCCAATAATCGCAGGTTTACGAGTCTAATTCGGTTTCAAAGCCTATATGGAGGATCAATTCCTTTAGGCGTTATGATTGCTTGCTTTTTTATAATAATTCCTGTCCTATGCCAGACCAGTGCCTCGTAATTAAGGCAATTTGTTTCATATACGCGCCTCCGATAACGTTTCCCAGTTAAACTAAAAATCATTCTTGCATTACTCATTTCCACCAATAGAAATTAAAGACTTCCTTATGTTATTCCTTTACTATTATTTTCCCGGATTGAAAAGCTACTCAAATAATTTGTGTTTAAACTGATCTTCTAACAAATTAATACCTACATATCATTACTCTTACATAGGGTTAAATGATATTCATCTAAAATTTGGCCATTTGCTGTCCAATCCAGCCATTACAATTGGCAATTGCCTGTGCGAATATATTTGATTCAATTTACAGCGCAGAAGACCTGATATTTTTAATCATCAGTTCCCTCTCATAGAGTGAATTGGCCAGTTCCTCCAAATTCTTCTTGCCCTTGAACTTAAGATCGTAGAGTGAGTTGTAAAATTGCTATAAGTTGAGTAAACTTGCAATGATTTGACCCTCATTGCCTTCAATCATATATCAATAGACAAATTATATAATCAATCTCTATCTTTATGAATATTGATCACATGAGATGCAATTATTCTCGTATCTTCGTGTAAATATCGTCCCTAATCAATTTTACTTTAGTTGAATCTCCAGAATTGTAGGAACGAAGACTGTCTAGCAGATTGCTGATGTCTTTTGCACTGGCATGCATCCTTACCAAAATAATTTCCCTGCTAGGATACAAGAGATGTAGAGTTTTTTCGATAAATTTAATTTATCTAAAGCAGTTCATCTCTAGAAAAGCCACAGCTATCTTCTATCTAAATAGGCACGAAAATACTTGATGAGATAGATGTGCTCTCCATATTTTTATTCATGAACAACATCAATTTCATTCGCTTGGAGAGATTTCTATATTAAAAACACTATACCAGAAACTATGAACTAAGGTCATTCGGCTTATTGAGTAAGGAGCTTTAGCTATTCTGCTTGGGAAAGAGTAAGGATTCTTTTTTTTCAAGGTGCAGAGTATATAAAGATTGCTTCAGAGGCTTTGACAAATATTTGACTACTGTTTTGTAAAATTATTTGCTGTTTACGATTGTGTCCTCATTTAATAGGGCGATTTTTAAAGCTGCTTCAGGATTTTTTATAAAATAGTTTCTGACTAACTCAAAATCTTCATTTGTAATTGTAACTCCCTTTCGGGTCAGTGCGTACATAATTTCGATGGAGATTGCTCCATTGTTTGGCAATTATTTTACATATTTCAGCAGCATTTATTCATATTTTTCGCAATTCAAACCGCTTTCTAAGAGGGTTTTAACAATTTGCAAGTGATCAGCCAAGAAATGAGTGGAGGGATCACTAATTAATTTTTAACAAATGCCAAACAGCAAATTTTGGAAGATGGTTTCATTTATTGTTCTTAATGGAGTCTTAATATTAGAAAGTATTCCGATTATATTTACATCTTTTATTTACATCTTCAAGATAAATCGATCGGCAATTCTGAGGAGAATGTTGTCGCTATAAGTTCCCCTGCTCAAAGAAAAATGAATTAAATATTGCTCCAATTCTTGAATGCTACTTGAGTCTATGAGTTCATTTATTTGGTTGATTTACTCCTCAATTTTAGAGGTCGGTCTTGACATTTTGAAATAACTCACTAAAGAAGAAACATTCCACTCTGAAACTTGAAATTACTGTGTCGTGGCCTGCATCATTTGTTGTTCGGCTTTTGTAAAATAATTCCACTCCATCTTCACTAAAGAATGCGGGGAAATGAGGTTGAGATGAAGCCCTTAACGAATGATCAAAGTCTTTAAATACACATAGCTGCTTTATAAATTGAGAACGAACTTATTGTGCAGTAATTCCTCAATGAATCTTCTATAGTATTGAGAGTTGGTTAATTTTTTATTATTGAGAGTGAGCAGTTTAGAAAGAAGAAAGTGAAAGCTGGATAGGAGACTTTTTTGCAGGCGGTTGTAGTATTTGATGCACTGCAGTATATTGTCCCAATACAACTCGATGAAGGATTCGTCTTGGTTATGAAGGAGCGGTTCATATTTAATCAGTAGATCACATATTAAATGGCCTTAATTCATGTTGAATTTGATCTTTTAGGATGAGAGCTTAAGATAGAGGGTGAGCAGAAGCAGCTTTTTGGCATCAGGCATAACATTTTTACAGTTTATTTACCGATTCATCACAAGGAAAACAGCATAATCTGGAATTTGGTAAACCAGCTGATAAGGAAGTTGCTAATTGTAGCTATAGGCTAGTAAGAGATACTCCCAGAATTTATAGATACTTGATTTTTCTCCTCTTTGCAGCTGATTATCTTTTTTCATTTATTACTGAGAGGGTAGGAGGCAATTAACGTAATATCGAGAGTATAACAGATGGAACTGCCTAACTAATTAAGGATCATTGACTGATTGTCGGATAACCCACTCCGTCTATTTGGATCTCCAACTACTCCCACTCAACTCTTCTATTATTCCTTTGTAGCACTTATCAAGCAATTCGCTTGTAGGGTGCAATCTACTCTGGATGGCTACTGATACCGCCATTTTAAGATAATTTAATTCCATTTCAAACTTGTGAGTCATTGGTTTAATCTTTGGCTCGATTAGCTCAGCCGGAAAAGCTATGTTTTGATAGCTATACTAAACAGGAAAAGACCAGTAAATCTATATCTTGCTTTTCTTTAATAATGCACTCAGTTCGTCAAGCTACTTTCCAAAAAAATTGTTCCTTAATAGTTCAAGGATCACGACGTTAAAAGCTTTTTTATCGATGGCTTCTTGAGGATTTTATATCAGCATATTTAGATATTGGAGCACAGCTGATCTGTCAGCAGGAGGAAAAACATAATAATGGCGTAGATGTTTCACAATCAGGCTTAACGTTCGGACATTTGATAGTCTAATATGCTCGCTTTAGGAAGGATTATAAAACTTTTGAATTGTTTTTGCGTAGGAGATTTAGTAGATTTCTCTGAAATAAGGATTATCAGTCGGATCATTTTGTAAAATATACTCGAACTATTCGAACTTAATGCCTTTCTTGATGATTTAGACGGCTCTCCCTAAGATACGATCTGATATTTGATAGATTTCCTGATCGCTAATATTGGCCTTAATGTTACAGTTCTTTAAGGCGATGGCAAACTTAATCATCATGGTGTTATCGATATTCTTTGCCTAAGCTTTAAGAGTTAACAGGACCATTTCCAGTATCTTCTTATCAGGAAATGACAGGAAAGTGCGTTGGGCTAAACTTTTGATTAGAATATAGCTTTGCATCATAGGAAGTGAGAGTTTACCCTTCTCGTTGTAGACATCTGCCAATCGATCGTGCAGCACCATGCTGATCTTCCAGCCAGAAGTGAGATTCATTGGTCCGATCCTGCAGTAGAGCGGCATTAATTCCTATAAAGTCATGTCTTCCAATTTTTAGATATATCCTTTGAGATGCGAAACTAGTTTGTCCTTGGCTTTCTCATAGACAAAGCGCGAAATAGATTCAATGCGTCCCATTATCCTGATAAAGTCAAGCAGGTACAGATATTCTATATTTTAGCAATATCATACCTTCTAATTTGATATTAGTCAACGATAAATCATTGACACTCTCCAGTATTCTCTCAAGCTGCTCCTTTTGATTCGTAAACTCCTGGTGAACTGGTTTTTTATAGTAGGAAGCAATCTTCTTACAGCCATAAGCGTAATCAGAAAGCTCACCTCCTTGATCCATACGAGTACGATGAGCGCGCAGCAGCCGAGTTAGATTTGGCTTTTAATTCTCTATATCTTCATTGGATTAATTTCTTTATCTGTTTTTTGGCTTATGTTTTTGATATCGACGAGAGTTTGATTGTTGATTTCCATTGTTGTGTTCTTCTTCAGAAAAATAGAAGACTGGCTTGTTGAGATTGGTTCGATCAGTTGTAGTTTTTATCACAATTCCTCGGGAAAAAGAATTGGCCTTTCCTGCCAACTGCTTCCAAATTAATTTCAAAAGCATATTTATTCAGATTATGAATCATAGTCACCAACAATTTCAAAAGAACCATCAAAGATTATTTCTTTCAATCACATCAATTATATCATTGAAATCATAGTATTTTATCAATCAAAGGCACTCTGTTTTAATAATAATAAACCAATATCCTCTTATAAATGTCCAAAAAAGGCCAACCTAAAAGCATCAACCCCTTGGCTGTCATCTTTCGCTTCTTGCAAAGCAAATCCAGAATTTAAATTTGGCTCTATGACAATGTAAACATCAGATTGGAGGGCAAAATCCTCGGCTTCGATTAGTACATGAATATTGTCTTGGATGAAACCTACGAAATTCAAACAAAAACCAATACGTCCCGTCCACTAGGCAAGTTACTCGTCAAGGGTGAAAATGTAACTCTAATCAGAGCCGTCACTGAAAATGTCTGAATGATTAAGCCAATCTTTATTAAATATCATTTCTGAGTCACCTTCAAAAGCAACTCTTAAGAATTCATTTCAGGTTGATGCCTTCGTTATTTTATCTGTTAAAATGAATTCATCTTGAGCACTACCCTATGGATCTAGAGGTAGCAAAAATTAATAGTACTAGTGGGATTCGAACCCACGCGCTACAAGCAGACGATCTTAAGTCGCCCCCCTTAACCGCTCGGGCATAGTACTTTCTCAAACACTTACCCTCTCTCCGCCTTTAACGCTAAATTAATCAAGTAATCCTCCGTCAGAAGGAAGATTCAATTTATGATGCCTTATGTTGCTGCTCCTTCAATCTTTCAAATATATTCAAATAGGTTGATTTGTCAACTCGTTCACTGGTCAGAAGCCTTCTCAATTATCAATGTACTCTGACTACTGGATGGTATATTCCCTTTCTCGATACGCTTCGGAAACTGGAATAGCAAATTTATTGAATGCTTAAAGAAGATACTTTCGCTGCCTCCTTTTTAAATAAGTCTAAACAAAGTTCAGAGTCTTTGTGTATGTATTATTCACTAATCCTTATTTTGTTGGCCACTTTGAAAAATCATTTTTTAAATAATATTAGAAAAGTCTCAAGCTCACAAAATATAATTTTTATGTTTATTATCTTTAATTTATGCATGTTTTGGAGTTTCCTTCCTCCAAAGATAGCTCTCATTCTTGCTGTATTAAAATAAAGATAAAATTTACGCCTTGATGATGTTTATCGTTGTTTTTAAAAATTAATTGTTTTAGCCAAACAGCGATCCTCCTCCAACCAAAAAACCACCACACCTTAATATGAACTCTATTTGATAAATTATTTTTAAATTTAAGATTGTTCCAATGATTGTAAAGATCAATTTGAAATTCAATTCGGGAAAATCAATAACAGTATCACCGAAATCATTATCCACAATAAATATAGTGTCCGTCAATTGGTTTTTAACAGATTAATATTTTTTGGTCTTATTCAGTAGTTTAATCTGTTATTTATTACAGTCCGCAAAAGATAAATCGAAAACGGTAGAACAACCACGATTTTATTAGTAATTCACATAGTTTTAGCATTGACAATTGTATAACTTCAGTTCCACACCAGAATTCGCAATGACAACTACTCTATCACCTCGAAAAGCAACAATTTCTATAAATCGAAACGTGAAATATCAAATTTTATATTAATTTCATGAAAAAGAACCTAACAACCATTTTGCTTGTTGTTCTCCTTGCTTGGACTTCTGCTGCTGGTGGCATCGGATTTTCAATCATTGGTCCTATGAGTCCCGCCTACATTTCATGCCTCAGTTACTATGGCCTTGCCGGTCAACACAATTCTTGGCTGGTGATTAGGATATACCAGATTTCCTCTGGAACCCCAGGCGTCGACCCAGCTGCTACTCAAACTCTCCAAAACGCAAATGGTGTTGCCGCTCCTACAACTACAGGTAACTGGTTCATGGTGGATAGCTATATGGAAATCTGCCGCGGCACAAACGCAACTGTTCAAGTGCAAGCTGCCATCTCTAGTACTCCTAGCAATTTGTACAACAAAGTTTATATTAAACTCGACCCAATTATTGTTCCAGGATGCTAATGGGCAACCCACAGTTTTGTGGATAATTGCAATTTTTTAATAGAGGCCATCCATGCCATTAACAGTGCCAAAGGTTATGGAGCTGCAGGAGTGTACTCGAGCAGTACAACTTGGGCAACTTTCTTCGGCTCATCCTGCAACTCTATTGGAACTATGAGCCCTCAACCCTATCTTTGGTATGGCGCTGGAGAATTGAATTTTAACCCCTCATTTAACGATTTTGTTCCTTTTGGAGGATATACTACAAGTCAATCAAATACGCCCTTCCTCAAAAAGATTGCTGGAAGTCAGACCCTCTTCTTATGCAACAACCCCAATCAACTTGCATTTGTGGATATGACTTGGATTCCCTTCACGTGATCATGAAATAGATTCATCTTTCATAAATTTGAATATTTTAACTATTAATTCAGATGACTATCAATTTTAGCTTATTCATTGAACCTTCCATCGACCCTATATGAAAAAATCGATTCTGCTAGTCATGGTTCCTTGATAGTAAAGTAGGAACTAAATATTTTAAGGCAATATGACTGTTACCTACGACTTTAATAAACGATCAAGGAGCGAAAGGCGATTAATCAAATTATTCTCTATATTGATGAGCGCAATATCATATTCTGTCTTCTCCCTGAAATTTGTTTTGGCCCTAAAACCAAATCATGTCAATTGTTGCAATTCAGAGCAAATTCTACGCTGCACGCTGTTAGTTCATCTTAAAACCCATAAACTAATTAATTGCTGGCCTTTTGTGCTTTCATTTTATGATTGGATTTATGCTGTCTTTACGCTGCTCCTTCAATCTTTTGATATTTTATATACGTAAAAGACTGATTTGAAACTGCTTCGTTCGGAAGATGCTTTCTCGATTGTCTGCTTGCTCTATCTCAATGATGAGATGGCTGTTGGATTTACATATTTTGCTTTTCCAATGCATTCACTTTGTCGCAAACTGCAATTTTTTTTCATCATGAAAAGACAGTTACTTTGGCTTAATTTTTAAAAATAGAAGTATTTTGGTAGTATTTATGCCTTATTGATTGATCTTTATTGCATTTATCTTTTCCTTTAAATAAACGATTTTTAAATAATATTAGAACAAAATCAAAAATTAAAAACAGCATAAAATTACTTTAAACGAATTTATCCTTTGTTTATTCTGCATTATTTGATGTTTCAACCCTCCAAAAATATCTTTTCGTTTTTTTTCATCAAAAAGGAAATACCAGCCCAATATATTCTGCGGTCGTCTATCATTGGTTCTAAAATTTATATTTTAACCGAAATAGCGGTTCTACCTTCCATAAAAGGGGCAAAACAGTTTAATTTCTCGGTATTGGATAAAATCCTTTTAAATTCAAAGTTTTTCTATGACTGCAAACTTCAATTCGAAATTTACCTTCAAAAATCAACGGCAGTATTAACGAAATCATTCTACCTAGTAGAAGTAGCGGTCTGTACAGAATTTTTTAGATGTTTGATATTTTTTGTTTCGTTCAGTAAGTTGCTCTATTGTATATTGACATCAGCTAAGATAAAATCTAAAAGGAAAATATACTATTTTATTAATGATTTAGGGTGTTTTAGACTGAGAAACTGCCTATCTTCCTCAATTTGGCAGAATTCTCAATTGCAACCATTTTAAAACATAGAAAAGGGGACAATTTCTATAAATCGAAGCGTAAAATATCAACTTTATATTAATTTCATGAGAAAGAACTTGATCATTTTTATCCTTGTTGCTATCCTTGCTTGGACTTCTCTTTCTGGAGGAGTAGGATTTGCAATTGTTGGCCCTTTAACTGCAACGGCTATTTCATGCCTCAGTAATTATGATCTCCCTGGTCAATACAATTCTTGGCTTGTAGTAAGGATCTACCAGATTTCCTCTAAAACCCCAGGTGTAGACCCAGCTGCTACTCAAACTCTCCAAAATGCCAATGGTGTTGCCGCTCCTACAACGACAGCCAATTTCTTCATGGTGGACAGCTATATGGAAATCTGCCGCGGCACAAACGCAACTGTTCAAGTGAATGCTGCCATCTATGGTACTCCTAGCAATTTGTACAACAAAGTTTATGTAAAAGTTGAACCTAATAATGTTCCAGGATGTAAATGGACTGTTCACAGCTTTGTGGATAACTGTAATTACTTGAAATAAGCCATCAATGCCATTAATTAGGCTATAGGTTACAATGCTGCAGGAGTGTATTCAACCGCTGCAGATTGGAGAATTTTTTTCGGCACATCATGCAATGATATCGGAACTATGGACCCTCAACCCTACCTCTGGTACGGTGACTATAGTTCCACTGGAGTTTTAAATGGAGTTGAATCATTTGCCGATTTTGTTCCTTTTGGAGGATGGGACATAAGTCAACCAAATACGCCCTTCCTCAAAAAAATTCGTGGAAGTCAAAACCTTACCTTATGTGGCAAATCCACCTGGCATGCATTTGTTGATATGACTTGGATTCCCTTCACGTGATCACAAAATAAATTCATCTTTCATTAATTTACATTTAATAAAGTCTGAATGATTTTAAAGACTGTTATTAAAATTCTTTAAAGCCGAGGAGAAGAGAGACTAAGAACATATAAACAAATGATTTGACTCTTAGTTGTCCTGAAATGAAGTTGTGTTGAACATTGTTAAGCCTTCAAGAAATAAAAAGAAATGTTATTATTATTGGGCTTTAGCTAGAATTCAATAAAGCAGCAGCAGGCTTTCTCCCTTTAATTAAAATAAAATAATCATAATGGCTAAAACTAGTAATGTAATTGTGGGTGAAACTAGTAAATCAAGATCATTAGATCAAATACTCATTCTCTTTTTAGCAGTTCTACGCCCCATGCTGCACCTTCACTGATTCCTACATCAATCTCTCTTTCCGTAATTAGATCTGCAACAAATCGAAACGTAACAGTCTAAGAATTTTACTCAGTAATCGCTCTTTGTTATTGGTTATAATCTTTTCTTTAAGGGATCTGAGATATTTTTCATCTCCTTTCTCGAGAAGAGTTCGAAAGAGTTGTTCTGCGCTGTGCAGGGAAAGAATTGAAAGATTGTTGGCTAGGCTGTATTAGAGGATATACTCGCAGTTGTTGTGATTTAATTTGGCAATAAGTTGCAATTAGCATGCATACATTAATCGTTCCAAGCAAAAGTACTCTCCTAACTGATAGAGGAACATCCAACACTGCTCATCAAGTCCTTCGGGAACCACCAAATAATCAGTTTGCAAATAGTTTATTAATACCTGAAAGACTCTCACATCGACTAGACTTTTGTCCAATTACAGTTATAAGTGAGGATTTGAGCAATTTGCGATAAGATAGGTAAAATATTTACTATTTACTGCTAAAAGTGATCTGTTGACTGATAAACAGTACTCTTGATTGAGGATAAGAACAAGATCGTGATATTTATTATTATTGAACGCCTCTATATATTGAGAGTATTGTTATGGCTCCAAAGTTATTATAGGAGAAGTCGTCTTAGTCTTGGTGAGAAGAGAGCTTTTCTATACCAAATTGGAATTGATCAATCTTTTGAGGGCATAGTCTCTATCGAAAGCAGTGTCATATAGATTTAAATGATACTATTATTCTTACTCTTCACTTAATCTGCCCACTCCTGTATACAAAGTATTCATGATTTATATCAAAGACTGTAGGTCGACCTTGTTTTGCAATTAATTTAAAAAGTTGTTCATATCTTGCTCTGATTTAAATCGATCAGCTATTAATCCCTTATGAATGCTTATTATCTGTCCATCAGCGCTGCTTAGCTTGTAATCAGACATGAAATCTGTGTTAACCCACTCCTGCAGAGCCTCATCCCGACTGCTTTCAATGCTTTCTTGCTTAGATTTCAACTAAAATGCATTGATGTAGTGGACATCGTTGAAATATTCACCGTTGAATCCTCCGAATATAACCAAGCAACTTCCTAATAAGCCAGTTGAGTGTCTTCTTCGCGCCTTTGGGCATTCTCCAGTGACTTTCATAGTTTTGAGAGTTTCTTTGATAGGGTCAATAATAAGGATATCCTGCAAATCGCTGCTAAACCTTCCACCAAAGACATATATTTTGCCATCAAAGACTGTTGATGTATGCCCCCATCGAGTAAGAAAAGAACTTCCTTTAAGTTTTAATTCTTACCACTTTAGTTGATCTATTTTTCCTGTTTCGAGGAAAGAACTCAGGTCTATGGAATAGACATCGCTCAAGCATCTATACTTTCCATAGCAGCCAGCAATCACATAAAATTTATTTCCAATAATTACTGAAGAGTGAAACCGACGGGCAGAGGGCTTAGGTTTAGACTTATCAATGGCAACCTCCGACCAAATGCCTGTCTCCAAATTAAATAACCATAAATCGTCAAGATCAGCGACTCCCTATCCTCCAAATACTATGAGATAAGGGTACAGTATTTCTGAGGAATGATAGGTTCGCTCCCATGGAGTATTTTCACCAGGTTTTGACGCAATTTAAGTCCATTCCTTAGTATCCCAATTTAATAAATTCAAAGTGTTAAACCTCTTTTTATTAGGTCCGCCTCCTCCAAATACGATAATTTTCTTATGAATTTCGTCGAAATGAATGGTGCAGTTGGATCTCACTGAGGGGATTTTTCCATGAGTTTTATGCTAAGTCCAGGCCATGGTGTTGGAGTTGAATGACCAAACATCATTCATATAGTTTGAGTCTAAATGAGATGAGCCGTACCTGCATACCCTCCGAAATAGACTATTTAATCCCCAATTACGATTGAGGAATGCCCCCAGCGAGGGGATGGCTCCTTTGTATTTTTTTGGAGCATTACTTTTTGCCAGTTATGCTTTTCCATGCTGAATTTTATTGCGATTTAATGGAATATTATTTCTGTATTATAGAACAATTCCCGTCCGAAAACGTGTTTGAATATAATAGTTCCTCGGTCAGATTAAAGACAAATTTGTTCAATTTGGCACCTATCTCTACCGAAATATATAAATAACGATAGCTTGAGTATACGTCTAAATAGTTCTATCTTGATAATGATAATATTGAATCATAGAATTAATAACTTAATTTTACTCATCGTTTTAATGATAAGCAATAGTGCTGCTACCTATTATTTTGATATAATTCAAAAGTGATGCAGTATAACAAACCAGACACGTACCCTTGGTCTCACTCAGCGAGTCCCAACTGCTTAAACTGCTCATAATCGGCAACTCTGGAGTCGGAAAATCCTGCATGTTGATGCGATATGTCGAAAATAATTTCACCACAGCCTTTTACAATACCATCGGTGTTGACTTCGTACAGCTCATCCCATTCAGAAGATGAAAAATATCGACATCGAGGGCAAAAAGGTGCGACTGCAAATAGTAGCTATCTAGTAAACTAGTGGGATACGGCCGGGCAAGACAGATTTCGCACTATTACCTCGACCTATTACAAGTAACACCATGCTTATGCAGGGGAGCTCATGGAATTATTATCGTATACGATGTCACCGATCGTGAGTCTTTCTAAGGACTCAGATTTTGGTTGCAGGAAATTGATAAGTAAGGCAGTTAGAATACAGGTACGCCAGCGAGGGAGTGGATAAATTGATAGTAGGGAATAAATCCGACCAAGTTGATAAACGTAAGGTCACTTTTGATGAGGGCTACGAGATGGCCAAAGCATTTAAACTTGAATTCACAGAAGTATCAGCCCTAAGCGCTGATAACATAGGCAAAGCGTTCGAATTGCTAGCCAAAAGAGTAATTCATAGACTGAACACCACACCTCAACCTGTGAGCAACCACCTGCCGCAGCGTCTCTAGTCGCGTAAGAAATAATCCTCGTCCTTAGGGTGTTGCTGATTTGGATGAATTATTTCCTACTCTATTTGCTTTTCTTACTTATTGATAAAATAATGAAAGATATCAATCACTGGTTTACAAACTCAGGTATTTAAACATATCTTGGGTTATTTCTGGATCCAACTCATATGCCTCTCGACTATCGAAATACACCAACTTGTTGTTTTGTACTAAGTCTTTTAGACTAGATGTGCGCAACAATCGACCTTCTTTGACCCAAGGCTAAGAGGCTTCTTTCACAGGATCGGCTTAAGAAGAAGGACCTGTTAACTGATTTGTTCGAGCAGGAGCCATTGTAGCATAAACTGATGGCATCATTTTCTGATAAAAAGGTTTGATAAACCCTGGACTACAATTTGAGGCATTTCCCTGATAATTAAACTTGATTTTGATGTTTGAACTGTTGAAGCTTCCCATCTGAAGAAGTGGTAATGATGGCTGAATGGGTGTGAATGCTCTTGGTTGCCCAGCCGCATATACACCTTTCTGTGTATAGGTTGGAATCGGTGTATAAGTGGCTGGTCTCGAATAGTTATCCATAATGAACCTTTCATTGGACGGCACTCTTTCCAAATTTTTATAGGTGACTTAATCAGTGGATTTGCACTTGCCTTCTTCTTTGAATCCTTCATTTTCATACATCTGAGGATCTTATTAGTGATAATGTGGGGTGAGCTCGCTGCTCCACTGGTATTCAGCAAATTTGCTAGAATTATTAGCCACTTCTTAGTGATGTTCAGTCAGGTAGTGGTTGGATCCCAGCTGATTTGACACGTCTTCATTATCAGTTCGATGCTCTTCCTCCTCAAAAATACCAATTACTGATTAGAAGTAATTCGGAATATCCGTTTCTTACCTTTTGGCGTAGTTGAGCAGTTCCTGTTTGGCAAGGTGAAAACTCAACCCTCTTCCTTTGTAGGTTTGCTTTAAGTATTCTGAAAATGTCATACTAGCCTCAATTTCGTCAACGGTATTAGATTCAACTATTTTGACTATCTCATTAACCATTTGCTATTCCAGCCGATCTGTTTGTCTGTTGTTTGTAGCCTCGTCAGAATAGCTGCTGCCAAAGGAATGACACTTGGACAGATCAGGATTGAGCCACACTTTTACCTGACCATCTTTGTCCATGCAGATCAGATCCTCCGAAATGTGGAAATAACCTACAGTACGATAAAGCTTCTCGAAACCATCCAGTGTACTGTAGAGCACATACAAATTTTCAGGAAAAGGAATATCTTGAATATCGCTGAGGCGTACGGGAATATGTTCTACATAGACCCTCGCACTATGATTTGTCTTACAAAATTATTTTGTCTGCTCGTGGTTAAGAAATTTCGTGCTTACTATATTATCCTCACGCTCTCTCCATTCCAAGAACTAAAGGTATTTCTGAAACTCGGCTTGGCTGTGAAAAAAGAGATGGTATTCCTCTATGTCCTCACTGGTAAGGTTGTTGCGGAAGAGTCGGAAGACGCCCTGATCAGGGCTTGTCTTGGCCCTCAGATTAGGGATTTCATGCCAGTTTTCCTTATCAAAGGAGAGCGGCTTATATGATTTTGACTATTTATTGCCCATTCAAAATTACTATAATCTAAATCGTTAAATTATATCGTCCGCATAACTTTTCATCATAGTACTTTGAAACCGACACAATATATCTCTGAAAGTATATAATACTGCTGATCATATCAATTTTAACCAAATTAAATTCTAATTTAACAGATATTTCTAATTTTATTTTATCATCAATCCGCTTACAGGTGATCTGATAATAGTATCAATGCCTTCTTTCCGGTTTTATTTAATCATTTTCATAAAATAGCATGCGGAATGGCAAAAGAATGTTGTTCGCATCTCCATTCTACTCCTAAATATGACTATCCAATTGAAATTTCAACCAATTGTAAATGATTTTATACTAGTATTCTATGATTCCATCTATAGATAATCATTTTGCTTGGGAAATGACTTCTTTGTAGTTGTTCTTCTTGGGGTCGGGAATCATGGTCTTTTGTCCGGGTTGCCAGTTTGCTGGGCATACCTCACCGTGAATATCCACGTATTGGAAGGCCTTAACCAATCTCAGGTATTCATCAGGATTTCTTCCGACTGGAAGATCATTGATGGAGGAATGTCTGACAATTCCCTTAGCATCAATGATGTATGTTGCCCTATAGGACACGCCAATATCACCACCATCTTCACAGAGGCAGCCATAGGCTTTGGAGATAACTTTGTTGATGTCTGACACGAGGGGAATATCCATAGGTCCAAGTCCACCTTCTTTGCGGCTTTTGAGGGTATATTCCATGTGTGAGAATTTGGAGTCCACTGACACACCGATCAATTCACAACCAATTTCTCTGAACTCTTTGGCCTTATTATTGAAGGCAATGATTTCAGTGGGACAAACGAAGGTGAAATCGAGAGGGTAGAAAAAGAGCACAACGTATTTGCCGATGTAGCTCTTGATGTCAATGTCGACGAAGTCGCCGTTGAACCAGGCTGGGGCAACAAATCCGGGAGCAGGTTTTCTAATCAATGACATATCTAAATTAATTGTAGTAGCAGAGCAATGATATGATTTATAGAGAACTGTTAATAGATTCTAGAATTATTTTAATAGCAAAAAACATAAAATACGGTCAGGATGATATAATACATGAATAAAAGGGGGAAGTCTTATTTAAGGTGGCCGAGTCAAATTATGAAAAAATAAGAGATTTGCACATTATTAAACCTTTCTTTCTAAGAGTAGATTAGAACCATTATATTTACATCTCTATCAAGTAAGATCAATCTCATTCACAATATAGACATTTATTTAATTTAATAACATCGTTATGACTCAGTAAATCGCAGAGTACTTTAACCGCTTCTACTATTCTGTCTTGAAGGACAAACTCAATGATCCTCTACTCCACTCAGAGTGGATCTATTTCATGAGTATGTTCAAGCCTCAGGTTATGGAAAAGGAAAGGATTGAACTTTATTTGACTATATTGGGTAATGAGAAAAAGAAGAAAGAAGATCAAAAGATGAGTCCTATTAGCCATACTCTAGCAAACTAAAACAGTAAGCAGAAAACAGATATAACTTCAAAGACTGCAATTGTGGAGGACATTCAGCTTCCTTCTGAAATCAAAATGGAGAAGCGCCATTCTGAGAAGTGGAAACCTAACTTGAGTTTTGATCAAAACATGCCTGACTTTTTTCAGAAGATGCGTCGGATGTCAGACATGAACGAGGGTGCCAAATATTTAAATACAACTCATCATGAGTAATCTGTTAAAGTAAAGTCGTCAAAATCAAAGCAATAATAACAAACCTACGCCCTTCCCAGCTGCAATACATTTTACCCCTTTTACACTTTAATCTCCGCTACTCCCGACAATAAATAGACTCAAGAAAAGAAGGATCGTGAGCGACATAACAAGCTAAAATAAATATCTGAGAGAGTCTTAAAGGCTATGGGGAGTAACAGCAAATTGAGAGCCTGATATTTTTAATGTTAGTGATAATAAATCAAAGAATACGGTCATTCTTATAATGGTCATAATTAAGTATATTCTACCATCAAAAAGCTATCTTCTGTCCTCCTTTATCCTGGTTCTTAGCGAAAAACTCATGATTCAGAAGCTCCTTAATATTAACTCTATCCGCTGGGTTTTTCTTCAGGCATTTGTCCAAAAAATCTCTGCCTTCTTTAGAAACGAACACATATGAAGGGATAGTAATTTCATCCTTTACTATTTTAATGAGTTCCTATTCCTTTGTGATCTTGAAGGGATTTTCGCCGACAAGCATTTCGTACATCATAATACCTACAGACCAGATGTCAATCTTTTCATCGTACTCCTTTCCCTTCAAGATTTACGGGCAGACATAGAGAGGTGTTCCGCAGAAAGTGGATCTCAATTTGTTGTCAAGGTAAACAGACCATCCAAAATCACACAATTTTATTACGTTCTTCATAAGACAAAGAGTACATCATGGAGAACGATGTTTTAAGGCTTGATATCTCGGTGAATAATACGAAGAGAGTGTATTTGATTAACTGCCTAACAAACTTGCTTCATGATAGGGGCAACTTTAGCCTCGGTCATGGGTTCTGATTTCTTCAGCTGATGATATAGTTGCCCCCCAGTTCCCACTTCGAGGATGATATAAATATATGTGGCATCATCGAAAAAGCCGTACATCTTGATAATGTTCGGATGATTGAGATACATTTGTATCTTTAACTCTCGTATAAACTGCTAAATGATATCTTCTTCCCTCAACAGTTTCTTTTCGATCATCTTTAACGCACATACGAATCCACTGCTCTTTTACCTGAATAATACAACTAATACTGCACGAGTGATACCTGTCCATATTTGCCAGACCCAAGCTACTTTATCTTTTTGAAATCTGCCACGCAAGGGCATTTCTTCTTACCCATTGAAGCTGATTTATTCCATCCAGTTTCGGTTTTTATTCGCCCAAAACTACTCTACAGTTTTCCATTTTTGTCAGTCTTATCCTAAGTCACCTATACTTTACGTTTATTTTATTCTTAAAGAAATTGCTTTAAAACTATTTTTTTTTGCCCATTGAATTCTAGTTAAACCGATCTTGTGCAGCTTTAAAATCGAAAGGCTTTGGCTGTTGCACCATGTTGTTGTCAAATTGATGAGGTTCGCTCATTCGAGGCGGCCTTCTTGATGGAGTATTTGCTAAAAATCCAGGTTTTTATGGAGCTAGTGGGGGATAACCAAAATTATTATCGGATTGTTTGCCTCCCTCGGTGATAAGGCTCTTTATCATTTCGCTGCTACTCGGTTTACTTGGAAAAGTAGGTGGATAGTTTGTGCTATTACTGGAAGAAGTCGTACTCATTGGCTGAAATTTGGAAGGCTGCGTACTACCCTAATTTGTGCTTTTGATGAATCCGGTATTACTGCTAATGGCTTTCGGCTGATCAAGAATGTTGGACCTAGCTATATAGCTTTTAGAGCCAGGAATAAATCCGGGTACGTTGGAGCTACTATTTGGATAAGTGGCGGAGTTGTTTGAGTTACTATCCTTCTGAGGATTGTAGAAGGAAATCCCGGGCTGAATGGGCGTGCGACTTGCCGGAAATTGATTATTCATCATTATTATACTCAATAAAATTACAGGCATCCCACCTCCTACTAGCATATTCAATCATGTCCCATTTCCTTGATCAAATTCTCAAAATCATTATTCATTCAGATTGAATTGGCTTCCTGTTTAATGCACTTCAATTACTGATTTGGTTTATAACCATATCTTTCCTTAATCTCAGGTATTGTATAAGTTTTGCATTTATCAGTTATGATGTTTAAGAACACAAATCCTAGTCAAAAGGAAAATACGAGCAACGACGTGTTGAGGATGGAAAAACAACTTAGTGCACCCTCGAGTCTGCTCGCCAAACAGTTCACAGGTCCAACAAACGTATTTGCACAAGTCAAATCAAATAATGATGTGCCTAAAAATAGAACAGGCGGCAACTATTCTTCGACTTTGATGAAGCCATTGCCTCAAAATTTAAATCTAGAATGCAATTAGACTCTGGAACCATTTGGCGCAAACTAATCAAATAAGAACAAAGTCGATTCCATCGGGCAGGAGGATTTGCTGTGTGAGTAGCAGTTGGTGCTTCCTCAGCCCAAATAGACGCCATATAACGATATTTTGAAGAGATTTAGCTTGATCCTAAACACATATCAAAGCAGTAACAATTAACTGGCAAAATCAAACTGGCAAATCACTCAATAGAACATAAAGCTGCACTAATAAATTGCTCGTTTGAGAGGATATCTCAAGAAATGATTTACATTA
>Ga0302186_10000438_pt1 | contig 37137 bp, 15 predicted proteins | sample II_Bog_E1_2_FD_198782 | JGI IMG/M metagenome (GOLD analysis project Ga0302186, IMG submission 198782) | Peat permafrost microbial communities from Stordalen Mire near Abisko, Sweden - II_Bog_E1_1 | ecosystem: Environmental > Terrestrial > Soil > Wetlands > Peat | place: Sweden: Abisko... | reverse complement strand
CATCTTAGTCTTATGCTAGTTCGTCTTGATTAAAATTCTTAGCCATTGATGGTGATCTCAAAATCAATAAATCAATTTTTCATCTCTTTCAAAATATTTCTATATATCCGCCTTCATAATTTATACTTTAGATATATTGTTATTTACTATTTTTTACTTTTTATCATTCATTCATTATTACGTTTGCCTATCAAAAATTGAACACTTATAATAACAACAGATAAGTTAAAGCTTATGTTTTCTTGTTGTTGTCCTTCTAAAAATAACGATTAGGATACCATTAATGATTCCTCACCTGCCGAAAAACTTCTCTAAAATAGTATCAAACCAGTCACTTAAAAAATATAAATAAAGAAAGATCCATAAATCTAAATTTAAGCCACTCCGGAGCCTAAAACTATTCCGGCTAATAGTTATTTAAAATCAATGGACGACCTTGAAAAAGATTTTTCTAATAACTACAAAGAACTCAATGATGTACCAATTGAAACTAAAACATCTTCAAAAAGTTTAAATAGAATTAGTAGTTATGAGGATTTAGAAAAGCCAAAAAAAAAGAGTGAATTATGGGATTAATAGTCAGGAACGAAGATCCTCTATTATTTTAATCATAAATCTTCAGAAATGGTTTTTACTTTTAAGGTCTCCAAGTTTAAAGTTGATGAAAATAATCCCATCAATTATGCAATAAATCCAAAAAGGTATAGTCATAAGATACAATCAAAGCCATAACAGGCTTCTCTCTGCCTTGTTATATTTTCAAAGACTCTTTCTGATTTAAAAATGTTGTCAAAAACAATCAGTGCGGAATCTCATATTAAGATAATTTTAGGTGTATTAAACAAACAGGATGAAATTAAAATACCCAAAAGTCATTATGAAAATGATGAAATTCATGAAGTTATTTTGATTGGGAATAACTGTTTGAAGCTTTAATCCTTTGATAAGATTGTCATTTCAACTCTAATGGAAAAATAATTTAACAATATCTTGCATTTTTGCCAAAAGAATACTGAATTCTACGAGTTAGAGGATCTTTCTAAGATTGTGTTTATGTTTCCTCCTGAAACAACTTTATCTGAAATCAATTTAATCTTTTCTAAACTGTTCCGTAAATTTCTAATTTCATAAAAACTTTAAAAAATTATAAAATATCTTGGCTTTCACATTGAACTAGTCTCAAGTGACAAATGTGAGTCAGTAATTTTAGTGAAAAGCAGCTTGCTGTAATGCTAGCAGCCCAAATAGATTACTAACCGAGAGTTTTAAAACAGATTAGAGCTAGCAATAGGTCTCCTTATGATAGAAATAGATTATACAAATTTTAAGAGTTATAAAAAGATAATGTAAAATTTCTACAATGACATGTCAATAATAAAATATCTAAAATTTATCCAATATTTGCATAAAGAAAAGAAAGAATTTATAACCAAGTTGTAGGAGTTAAAGATATTTGATAAGGAAGAGTTAATTTAAATACAGAAGAGTAATAAAATTGAGGAAAAGCATATTAATAATTCTGAAACATGCATTATAATCAAACATCGCAATAAGAAAAAAATAAGTTAATTGTTTGGATAATATAGGAATACTCAAACTCCGGCTGAAAGATTATAAAAAAGATAAAAATAGTGGGATGATGACCTCAAATAAAATGATATTCGAGTAACGGTTAACGATAAAAATGAAGTTGAATTCAATGATAACTGCAATATCTTTGAAGCTATTGATGATGGGTACGTGGAAGGAGCCGATTTGGATATAATTTCAGATCTTGAGCCTATTGATTTTAAGGAAGATAATTGATATTTATACCGTATTCTTCTAAAATAAAATGTTATATAGCTTAAGGAAGTGGTAATCTATCGAGATAATTGTATAAATTACAGTATTTATTTATCTTAAATGAAGATAACTCAAGATAAACAATTGTAACATTAATGAAACTATTAAAAATATTAACCAATCATATTTGTATTCCCAATCGACATTTAATTGCCTTTCTTTTTTATTACCATTCCCTTTCCAAAGTAGTTTAGCTTTTTAGAACATTTTTATTCATGTTTATCGTCGAAATTGGTAAATTATTTTCTTACCTCTTCATGCTTTCACTCAGTTCAGCTATTATATTAAATTTATACAACTATCGATGTTGAACATCGCTACGCTTAATTTTCCCTTCTTTTTGGTGATACGATAAAGCTCGAACGGGAGATTACAGTTTTTGTTTGTTTTAAGATCTTTAAGAAGAGTCTTATGTTTTTAAATGCTTGTGAGTTTTTTCCAATATAGGGAGTTTGATTTTATCCCTTAAAACTTGATAGGCATATTGATTTTGAAGTTACGAATGAATATAAAAATTACTCATTAAGTTTTTAAAATAATTTTTATTTTGATAATGAAGTTCATCATGAGTTTATGATTTTTTCAAAGTTTTTTCAGTATCAATTATAAGGTTACTTTTACTATTGACTTATAGATACTTTAATCTTTATAGAAAAGATTTTCTATCAATTTGTTTGGTATCATGATTCTATTACTTTAATTGCTGAAGATTGCATTTCTTTCTCAAGGAAATGGATTCTTTTTGTTTTGATAATTATTAGTGCTGCTTTTATTTCCAATGATTAAGAATCTCATCTATTTTTTTATTTGATTGAGTCTATACGCAGTTGTTTTATGGAATCATTGAAAGACTATTTTGGCTTTAAGATACTGACACGTTCCCTGAAAATATTGTTTTTTTGATAGTATTAATAGTATTAAATTGCATCATTGGTTATGTTTTTACTTTTATTTGCAGCTAAAGCTATTTACATTATTAATTTCCTTTTGTTGGCTTATTGAGAACATTTTTAAGAAATAATGAGTAAGCATCTTTATTCTTTTTTGCTTCAGTTAGACTTTAAATTGGTTCTTATAAATCTAAGAGTTTAATTCGAAGAGGGCTTTTTTCTTTTCTTTTCGTCAAAGTCTTTTTAGATTTTTTATTCTTAGTTTTTTTATATTTCTTCGCTGGCTTTAATAGTAGATCTTGTGTCTATTGTTCTTTGTAAAAAGTGAATAGTCCTTTTTACAATAAATCTTCTTATAATTTCATTTATGAAAGATAAATTATATCGCATTGATTGAATATATTTTACCAAATCATATAAAAAATTCTAATCAAATTAAATAAATATCAGATAATTTCCTAGTCTTATTCATAGTTATATCTGATCATTATATTATTTTTCCAAAGACCAGAGATATGAAAAGCATTTTTAATGTGCAAGATGCCCTATCCTTATTTTTTATCTTCTTTCCATTGACCTTAATAGATTTCCTTTTAGTTTGATTCAATTCCAAATCCTTATCTCATATTATTTTTCATTTCTCCTTCAAAAAGATTACCTCTACTATCGCGAAACTAGTTATAAAATTCATTTTTGCAATGCATTAATTTTTGCTTTTTTTATATTAACTCATTTTTATTGTGCTGAGTATCAATCAAAGTATTCTTTTCCCAATGATATTTCTATAAAATACCTCTATTTTCCCACATAGGCTTTTGATCTTTACCGAAGGGACCAATAAATAGTCCTTCAGTTTAAGGTTAATGAGGCTTAAATAGTCCAACAAAAGTGACATTATTAGGAAATTTAACTTTTCCTAATCCTATTTTATTGTTTTTAGTCCATGATCCTTCATACTCTCTTCCATCAGGATAAATACATTTTCCATGACCTTATTTATTTCCTTTTTTTAATTCTCCTTCATAAACTTCTCCTGAAATAAAAATATATGTTCCATATCCCTGCATGCAATTTTCAACCCAATCTCCAAAATAAAAGTCATTGGAGTTAAATAAATACAATCCCTTCCCTTCTTTCTTATTTTAGAACATTTAACCAAAATATATTGATCCATTTTCATAAAATTGTTTGGTCCAATTGGTTTTAATATGTATATTATCGAGAACCTTAAGTATTTTAGACTCATATGCATTCTCTGGAAAATGCTATTATAATCCGAAATATTTTAATATTTTTATGCATAATTTGGGAACTTAAGTGTTTTCAATTAGAATATTCTTTAAATTAAAAGGTTTTTTCTTTGGAGATGAATATACATTATACTGTTTTTGGCTTGATCTCTTGACTATTTTTATGTTTTTCTTACTTTTCATAGTTTAATTGATAAAATTACTTTTGCTTAACGAAGAATAATTGTTTTCATTTCCTTATTCAACATAAATTGTATTTGGAACTAGTCTACTCATTTTACGTTCCATCAAAGGTTCTTCGTCCTTGTTCGAGCTTGTAGAAAAATTAGATACCATACTATTATTGAGCTTTAAAATTTGGCTTTGCATAGCTGGTGATTGATCAGAATTTTCACTATTTTTTGTTAGATTTCGCTTATGATTTGGCAAACGATATGTTGATCTGATTGTTAATATTTTTTGGCTCTGCAGAGAAGAAGAAATTTCTGGAATATTAATTTTCCAAATCTCTTCCATTGAATAGTTTTGATCCAATATTATTTTTCTGACGAGATTGCCAAGACCTTTGGCATTATATCTACTGCAGAAATACTGCAATCTCAATGACAAATGCGATCTATTTAATTTATAAAGTCCATATTAATAGTTTCTTTCTTTCATATTGGATGATCCTAAGTGCAATATCATCAAGAATAATCTAAAATAAATTGATTTTTTGCTTGATTTCACCTGTACTCTCAAATTATTTTCTTTGCTTTCCACAATACTTTTAATTTGTTCTAAATCCTCATCACTGAAGTAGTAGTTTTACAATTCAGTTTGATCGCGAATTACAATAGAAAAGCTGTTATTCATCCAACTGTCATAACAATACTAAATTTATCCATTATGAACTCGAAGGCAATCGACTAAAACATCTTCTACTCCATATGTTTCTATGATTTGTAATAGCTTCTTAAGAACTTACCATAAGCAAGATTCAATGGAACCACATTTTTATATCCATCCTTTAATCTATCCTTCTTGATTTGCCTTGATGAGAAAACTAGAAAGGGGTTATCCATGAAGCGGAAATAAATAGATAGCCTCGTCCTTGTTGATGCTTTTAAAAATGGGATATTATAAATTTCTTGTGGTGGATAATTGGTAGTTATGAGGCAATTGCTTACCGAGGTACTTGAGACCATTTTTAGAATATAATCCGTACTAGCCATAGATGCAATTGTCTAATTGTCTAACTTTTTTAAATTTGTTAAAAACCTATCTTGCAATTTATCTAACTTTTATCCCGTCTTTATTAATTACTCTCATATTATTAACGAATATATAAGTAATTACTATTAATATTAAAGTAAGCTTTTATCAATCAATTTCATTCTATGATTTGTTTCTTTAATACATTAGAGGCTGAAAGATAAGATGCAAATATAAAAATCAAAATATCTTGAACGAAGGTGATGGGACTTCTTTTCCAAAGCTTATTCTAAATAGTTCCGTGGTTTCTTCCAAGGTTGCCTTAGTATCTCTTTTTGTTTCTTAAACAGATGTTATACTATGTTAAACAATGTTCAGGCTAATTAATTTTTGTATTTCAGGCATTAAATGATTGTTTTTATTGTAATTATACTCATAATAAGAATAGTTACTTGAACAAATTTATTTGATTTTGTACTTGATTGATCTTAAGTTTTAATGATAGTCTTGGATTATCTTTTAGAAGGCCTGCTGATTTATTTATTTCTCCTCGATAATTGAGTTTATATTTGGCAAAATATCCTCTTTTATTATCCCAATGTTTTGATAATTCTCTTATACATTCTTTTAGTTTTGATCGAGCTCCTAAATAACTGAGTTGTAAAATATTTTTAAATTGAAAACAGTTTTTTAATAAGATGACTGGATTTATTAGCAAATTCTTCGATAATACAAATGAAGTCTGCTTTCCTCTAACTTGTATTTTTAATCAATATACCTTTTGTAGTTAATCAAATCTTCTTTCGACTGCCTGAAGATTGGTTCAAGCTCATCAACATCCAAAAGAAACATTTTTAATCTTTACAATCGTGTTTATTTAACTTCATTGAGTTTTAAACCTGATGCATTTTATCCTTCAGTTAACTGTATCATTTGACAGCCCTTCGTCACCAAATTCACAGAACATTTTTAACAAAATGTTTTTCGTTAATTTGTATCATCCAGCAATCGATGACTTGCTTTTTTTTATGGATGGTTGAAACATTTTTATCCTTTGATTATTATAACTTCCTTTTAAAGATCTTATTAAACTTTAGTCGAAATGGAATTAATCATAGTTGGCTAGTTTTTTAAACTCTAGTTCTGTAAGCTGCTGAAGATTTATTTAGGGATTGATTTTCTAATTTATTCAGTAGATTTGATGAGAATATTATTCTATAGCTAATGAGTTTACTTTTTATTTTTTTTAATATCTTTGAGAGTAACCTTCATTTTTTTATTATTCTGGCTTTCTTATTTTCCCAAAAAATATTTATCTAAAAAATTGTTGACGTGTGGTTCGTCCTTTTCAGTTGAATTTCTGCTGCTACTTTTAATATTGTGAAATATCTTTTGTTTTTCAGTTGAGAGGTGACTAAATTTAGAGGTAGAGCTGAGTTAATGGATGTTCTTGACTGTTTTATTAAAATTACTTGCAGTAATATCAATGTTTTTTGTGGGGATATTTCTATCATTTACAATGGTTTTACTAGGTGAGCGTTTACTCTGCTGCGAATCGACTTTTAATGCATAAGACGTTATTTTAACTTCGTGCATGTTCGGATCATTATTTTCTTTATTGTATACTTCTCTTAATTATTTCAAAAAAGCATCGCCCTGTTTGTCAAACACACCAAAATGTGGAAGTTTGCTGATGGTTTGATGGTTGCGAGTCGGAGTTTAGCTTTTGCATTGTTTACTTCTATTATTAAGCATTTACTAAGAATTTTCAAAGGTCTTTTAAATTATTAACGATATAAGCGGATACTATTCTTATTTTGGTAAACGCCATCATATATTTAAAATAATAAACTTTCTGAATTTATGGCCGAAGAGTAAGATATGAATACAGTTGCCAAAACTAAGAGAATTTGACAATAATATCTTTTGAAAAAGCAAAGTGTATTGCTTTCCTGGCTTCTCATGCCAAAAAATTAAAGTGGGTATTGGAATCTATAAGTGGAAGTTCTCAATTTTATCATTTGTTTATAATTGCTTTTCTATAGATTATCTTAAACCCAGCATAACGGTTTAATTTAAAATAATAATTTGAATGAAAAAAGGAGCACCGTCCAAATCCAAACAGTTCAATGCAAAAGCATTTTAAAGACCAGGCTTGACAGAAGAGGAAGTCCTTGAAATTAAAGAAGCATTCGATCTCTTTGACACGGACGGAGGAGGTTCAATCGATCCTAAATGTATTTTCATTCATAAATTCAGAATTGAAAGCCGCAATGACATCCCTTGGCTTTTAGTCCAAAAATCAAACTATTTATCAAATGATTGCTGATTTGGATGCTGATGGAACTGGTCAAATCGATTTTGAATAGTTTTTGGAACTGATGACAGCAAGAGTTTCCGACAAGGATACTCGCTAAAACATCAGGAAAATATTTAATCTTTTCGATGATGAAAAAACAGGATTTATTTCAATAAAAAATCTTCGCAGAGTGGCAAAATAGTTGGGATAAACTATTGACGAATCTGAACTTCAGGAAATGATTGAAAGGGCTGACACTGACAATGATGGTCTAGTTTCCGAGGAGTAGTTCTATAACATTATTACAAAGAAGACTTTCGCTGCTTGATCTGCATACCTTTTATATTCAAATATTTTCTAGAATACTTTAATTAGTAAATATTTATCAGTAAAAAATAAAGATAAAGTTTGTCAAAATGGCAGAAAGTAAAAAGAGCATTCTTAAACTTAAAATTTATTTATCTTACATTTTATTGGTCCTTTGGTATTTTCAAGCAGATGATTGCATTTAATTCTTCTAAAGATTATTTTTTAATCTTGCAGTTATTAGCCTTAATTTTATAAAAATTGTCTTCATCAAATTGTCAAGTCTATTCTTATTCATCTTGTTCGATCTTAAATTAATATTACAATATTTTTACATCTAAAACTATAAATATTTAACTCATGAGATAAATTCTATTTCTGCTAGTCAACGTTCTCATTGCGGTGGCATTAATCTATTAACTCTATGACTCAAAACAAGAGTATTCTATTATGCCAGAAAATATTTAGTGTCTTAATCCATCATAATCACAGAAGATAGCGTGTGCTCAGTGTATCCAACGTTTACCAAACATGGACTAAAATAAAGGGTTTTTAATCGATCATAATTCTGATTATTTGATATTGGAGATACAGAAGAAACAAAATTTCCTGACTTGCAAATAATTTTTGCATTTTGTTAATTACTCTGACACAATTAGTATCAATCTGGAAATGGATAAAAAATAATCAATTACTGAATTTATTCAATAATTATAAGGGAAGATAGTGAATGCGACTGAAAAAGTTCATATTGTTTAGCCAATATATAAATAATTTATAATCTATCGATGGCTGCTTCCCAATCAATCGAAGAATATGAATGTAAGATATCCCAATCAATAGTACATTAGTTATCTGCACCATAGTTTCCTGTATCTGCTTAATGCAATAGTATTAATAGTAATTACAGCCTTTCTGATCAATTGCATCACTAGATTAAGCCGTTTAATCAAATGCCTTTTATTTGCTTTATTTATAAACCTAGAGTTTATAACCTTCAATATGGGCTATAATTAATTTCATATTTCAATGTGCTATTCATTGCTTGTAGCTGCCTCATTAAAAAAATTGGAAGTAAAAAATACAATACTAATCATCTATTTTGTTTCTGGATTATCCTTAATATTTTACCCTATCTTTAAACCTCTCTATGCTTTTGGTGGATTATTTTTAATAATTACAAAAGGATATAGACAAGTGCATATCAAACAGATTTGGGTCTACTTAATTCTTTCCCATCTTTTACTATTCTTGAATTCTTTGGTTCAATTTTACTTCTATAACTATATTGCTGATGCCAAATGCCAAATTGTAGAATTATCTATTCTTATTCTTACGCCTACAGGTTTTTTAATTCTTTCAGATCATAAAGTTTTCAACCCCAAAGAATATATATAGACAGACCCCGAAAGAAGATTTATTTCTTTGAATGGATTTGATGAGTAAGAGGAACTAGAAGAGAATTGATTGTGTATAATTATAATTAATATATCAATGGCTGAAGAAGAGTTAGAGCTCTAAATTAGCGTGAGTATTAAGAAGAAAGTATATATAATTAAAGTTCCGAAAAGTATCGACCTTTCATAACTAATCCATGCCTTTTTAAAATAGAATAATCTCAGCCCAAAACATCATTCATCAATTATCAGATTAATAAAGGATAAACTTGCTGAAGAACAGGTTAAGAATTAACAGCAGTAAAATTAAAGAGAGTTCACTTCAAGTGAAGAGAATATATCACCAATCAGTAAAACTGCCAAAACCGAGAAATAAGAAGTATCTGAAACCGTTAATAATAAAAAGAAAAATATTTTGATATCTAAAATACAACAATAATTATAATTCAATAATCGCTAATATCATCCTGATAGCCGTCAAGTCTACGAGCAATGGAAGCAAAGATAAAAATAAAAAAGTAAAAAAGAAGAAAAGCAATAAAAAATATCATTTAAGGCATCTCATATAGAGACTTAACGGGAAAAGCATTCTCCTGATTATTTTTACAAAAAAGGACTGAAATTCAAAGAAGATTGCGAGCAAAATTGTTAAGCGTAGTTTAAAAAAGTATATCCTTTTAAACTAACAAACAAACAAATTACTTAAGATTAAAAGAAAAAATTATGCGATAGATTGTGCAAAGAGAAAAGATAAATTAATGTGAAAGGCTATTTGTAAAAAAAAGTGGAAGAAGTGACTCCCAAAGTAGAGAAAAAGATTGACCCGATTAAATTTAGAGTTAAAATATTGTAAGAACAGGTAGATAGAGCATTATACGAAATGTTGAGAGACAAAAGTTTATCTCAGAATAAAGTTAGACCCGTTTCCAAAAGTCCTTTTAGAAAAACAATGATTAAATGAATTATTTAGCACTATCAACTTTTATTTTTAAACAGGCAACTTTTTAACTATATTTTTTAGAACAATTGATATATTTTTATGGAAATTCTTTTGGATAAAAAACAAAGTGAAAATTAAAAACAGAGTATCATTTAAGCTTAAATAAATGATTTTTTTACTTTTAAATTTGCTTTTTGCCTTTAGCAAATGTAATTCGTCTCTTAAAAATCCCTCACTGGCTCTATCGATATATTATAGTTTGACTAATGGGAGATCCAATAGCATCATGCCTAAGTTCACTGATCCGTTATAATCGTTTTAAGAACAACAAAGCGATCAATAATTTTGCTTAAGGAAATAATCATTTCACAATGATACATAAAACCTTATTTGCCATATTCATAATTATGATATAAAATGAGGAAATTACTTTTTATCCCTCGAATTGAAGAGAGTTTCTGTATATTTATCTTATAGCATTGTAGTATTGATATAATCCCCAAAAAGGGAATCAATATAGAACCTTGGAATGTAAATAGGAACTCACTAAGTGGGAATGCAAAAGACAGACTAAGACAATTAATTAAAAAGAAAATCAACCCAAATAAGCCATACAATAATCACTGCGTGACTATATAATAATTGTACTCGTATCGCACAAGAATCTAAAGATTAATACTTCATGCCTTTTTTTAAAAAAACAGCCCTTCTTTTAGAAAAATCATATCGACTATAAATACCTAAGCATCGCAAACTTACATCATTAAATTGGCAAATGCTTTCCTTTGTAAAATAGCTCTTGGAAATAATATCTTAGATCAATAATCATTGACAGGCTCAAACTCTTTCAATAGTTACACACAGGCCTTGCCATTAACACCATTCAGATGGTGAGTGCTATTTAGTCCCAAACAGAATAAGATTTCCTGTGTGATCTTCTTACGTAATTTTAATAAATTGCCCTCCGGAATTGTTGAGTTTGTTACCCTCAAAGGTTACTTTCGCGCTCACATACCCAAAATTTTTAAAGCTTGCAGGATCCATTTTAGTTTGGCAACCAGGACAGAAATTTTTGTTTTTGATGAGCCCCATGTCAAAAATTCCGTATCCTTTCATCAACCATATGTGGTCCTGCATGTTATAGGAAACGGATATACATGAAGAGTTTTAGCAGCAACCCTTAATATTCAATCCACCAGCAACTGTATAAAAACGTCTTCGCTGGTCATCCTTTGAAAGCCAATTGGTGAGAGTGACTGACGTTTTTGTGGAAAGATCAATATTCGATTTGTAATCCATCTTGATCTTGTACTCTTAAAGACTATAATAATTTAATTCTTGTTGCAAATAAAATGTAATTCAAATTAGATTCCTGCCTTAATCTTTTATCCCTCTTGAGAGTTCCTTTATATGTATCTTATAACATTGCAGTATTGATATAATCCCCAAAAAAGGTATCAATATAAAACCCTGCAATGTAAATAGATAGGAACTCACTTTGTGGAATGCAAAAGATAATGCTAAATTGAAAGAGTTTTAAAGTTTTTTCCTGTGTTTTCACAACAAAAAAATATGCAATGCTCATAGTAAACTTTATCTGAAAAATCAAGACAAAAAATATCAACTCATGCAATTTGCTATAATCAAATCGATTGTCTGATATATTCTAATTAATAATTCAAAAATATATTGCTTCAAATGGGACAACAACATAATAAGAAAATTTATACTCGAGATGCATTCCAATAATTTTATGAAGAAGTTCTTTCTCATGACTATTTCCCATCGTAAAAAACTTTTGGCTTTCGCAAATCCAATATACAAGCTTTAAAACTGCATTAGTTGCCCAAAGCGTTTCTTAATTCTTTAAACTCAAATCGTGAATCAATTGTATAGTAACCAACAATAAAAAAGAAATTAATGCTTCCGTAGGTTTATCCATATAGTTGCCTTGGATTGCTTTTCATAAATTTCAAGGACAAAATATCATGTGGAACTGGATGCTTGATTGGCAAAAATTATGTTCTAACCGCTGCGAGTAATATTTATGATAAGTAAACCGCTTAGTTTGCTACTGAAATTAAATTTGTATTAAATTTGGTTGCCAATAAGGGAGATATATACCTCGTTAAACGAAAAATATTTTTCCATGATAAATATATCCAAGAGGCCGAAGGATCACATCGATATAATTATGCAGTTTTATAGATTCTTCGAAAATAGTTTAGTTAAAGCAAACATTAATAAAACTCTTAAAAAGGATCTGTTAATATAGAACAAAACCCTGGACTGATCTATGGATATTTGGGAATATACACTAAATTTGTGGGGATGTAAAACATTTTTATTTATGGGTATTCAAAAGAACCATCTGAAAATAATAAGATGGAATACTATATTAGAGGATAAAAAATAGATAAACTATTATGTAAAAATAGTTCAATAGGCTATAAGATGGAGAGTTATCCGAGTGAATCCGGAAGTCCCATTTTAATCAGAAGAAATTAATATTACCATATTGTTGGCATTCATATCAGTGGAAAGAAATAGCTTGGCTCAGGTCTGCAATTCGATTCAAATATGAGAAATACTATTAACGGTTGGATTAAACAAACTGAAGGATACATGGATTTGTCTAACAAGTAAATAAATCCCTTGGGAGTTGCTCTTTTTATTAAATACGATTGGCATAACATAACAATTATTAATCTTGGTATTAGTTCTTTAATTCAGATCAAAATAAAATTGGAAATGAAGGACTAGTATTATTGTCTAAAATTGCATGGCCAATTCTAAAATAGCTTCATTTAAATTAAAATATTATCAACAAGTTGGAATTTGAGCCTGGGTCTGTTAAAAATCTACAGCATTTCCATTTAGCAAAAAATCAATTGAAGGAAATTGGGATTTTAGCTGAACTTCCCATTCTAAAGGTTATTGATCTTTCTTAAAATAAAATAGAAAGCATTGACTGCATATATACTCTAAAATATCTTGAGAGACTAAATCTTAGTACATCTTATTTAATAAAGATAGGAATAAACTTTATAAAATATCAAGTTAAATTAGTAAACTTACAGAATTAAAGAAGCTACATCTCAGCCGCAACGAAATATAACTCCTACCAGTCGAAATCTTAAAATTGAAGTCATTGATAGCCATTTCCCTGGATGGAAATCGTTTTAAATTGAAGGATAACGATATTATTACCAAATTATCCAGTTCCAACGTTTAAGTCATTATTAGTTGATTTCCGAGAGGACCACTACGAAAACTGATTATTTTAGGTTTATGAAAGATATATTTTAAAAATACAATTTTAGCATTCGATTATTGACTCAATGAAAAGCTAGATGATAAATAGGTCGATAAAATATGAATTATCTTTATTTTAATTTTCCATACCATGATGGAATTTTTTTTATTTGATCAATTTTTTTTTTGAGAAAAAAAAGATAAATAATAAGTCACCAAAGAAGAGAAATATAAATTTGTAAAAAAAGAGTCCCTATTATTAATAATTTTTTAAGTTATTAATTATAATAGTTTCATCAAATCCTTTAATGTTCCATAGAAAATAAGTACAGTAATAAACTAGACTTATTTTTATACTTATATCAAAAAATTATTATTATTTTGATACTTCAAATGGGGGATAAGAGGGATGAGATCTTTGAATATCCTATATCCAGAATGAGGGTTGAATCTCGAGGTCCAAATTCTGAGAGTTAAAAACTCTTTTGTGATACTTTCACCAATGCTGAACTGAAACAGTTGCATTTATGTGACACATCAACAGTTGTCTAAAAATAACACAACAGACTCGGAGTTAAAGACAAACGCATCACTTTAGAGCAACTTGGCCTGGATGCAATTAAAAATGGAAATAATCTTTTTAATCTTGTAAAAAAGGGAAAAGCCAAAATCATTGATGCTAGAGCCAGTCAATTTGAATTTAAAATAACAATTGAAACTTAAACATCTCTTTAGATGAGTCTCTAAAGTGGAACTTTATTATATCCAGCAGATGATCCAAAAAAGCGCTTGCAAACAACACTTTTGAAGGATTAGCTAAAAACCGAACTTCATCCGGGATTAAACCATTTCAATCTCAAAACCTTTTGCTACAACAAATAATTGTAGGCTCCTCATGGATAACAATATCTATTATGCAGTATTCGTTGTATAAAGCATTCTTCAAATTTAAATCAAAAGGAAGTTTGGGATATTAGTTTACGAAAAAAAGAATAAATAGAAGTTATACTACGCTAATATGAGAAGAAGGATTAAATTAAAATGATAAGGAAGCAGGAGTAGATTTAGCGGATAAAGCAGGAGTAGATTGAGCGGACAAAGCAGGAGTAGATTAAGCGGATAAAACAGAAGTAGATTGAGCGGACAAAGCAGGAGATAAAAAAATTGGAGAAGGATTATAAGGAGCAAATAAGGAAGTAGGAATAGATTAAGCGGACAAGGTAGGAGATATATAATTCGTAGCTAAAAAAGAAGAGGGATTATATTGAGCAGATAATGAAGTAGGAATAGATTGAGCCGGCAAAGCAGCAGATATATAATTCGTAGCTACAAAAGAAGAGGGATAAAATGAAGCCGGAATTGATTGAGCGGAGAAGTAAGATAAAATCGGTGCCAAAGGACAACGATGACGTTGAGCTGACAGAGAAGAAGCAATATATTGCGCTGACAAGGAGAAAGATCAATGAGCTCTTAGAAACATGGGATATTTGATTTGTAAAATTAAATTCCTTCTTTTCTTTATTTTAAATTCATAAAATAATTTCTCTGTTAGATTGGAGCTAAAAGAATATACCGTTTAATTTGCTGTCATTCTTTCAACTCGACATATATATTTAGATATAAGGAATTATACATATCCAAGTTGAAACTTAAACTGTTTAGAATACTCAAATCAAATATTTATATCTTAACATCTTCTACAAATAATAAACAATGATTTCCTCAAGAATTATCAGGCTCCTTGCTTTAAAAAACCCACTAACCTAATTTAATAGTAATTCTTTCCATAAGGATTTCCTGGACTCTCAGTGTTGTAAGTATTATTTATCATAATTTCAAGAGCTGGCGGTTTGCATGAGCTCCATGGCACTATTTCCAGTTAACTCACTGAATTTGCATACCAATTGAATTTAGTACTGTGAAATGTGATATAGCTTTCGTTATCGTTCTTTTGTCTGATAGTAGCATCCATGTAACCATGAGAATTACTATTACTCGAAGAATGGTAATGATATATTTGAAGAAGCAGTCCAAAGGTATTTTAGGGGGCTTCAATGTCAGGCACAAAATTTTGTTGCGCTTGATGCAGTTTAATTTGGCCAACAAGATCTACTGGTTTGATCCTAATAATTTTCATCGCCGACTGCTTTTTAATAGCGTTAACTTCCTGCTTTAGAGCTTCCTAAGTATCATTTTGAAGTTTGAGGAGCTTTTAGCTCATTTTAATATTTTCTTTTTCCAGCCTTTCCAATTTTAGCAGTCCTTAGTTAAAATCAGTGTTTTCTTTTTCCAATTTTAGCAGTCTTTAATTACCTTGAGTAATGTTCTTATCACATGAATTTTGAGATTTCTTCAGAATTATTATTTCATTTTAATATTTTCCTATCATCTATCTTAGAATTTGGTATTTATCAACTTGTTTAATTGTTTAAATATAAATACTATTTTTCTTCATTTCACCCATAATTTCAAACATAATTTACAAACTAATTGTACCATTATCCATGATCTCGATTGAATTCTGATTTTGAAGAATCGCATCAAACATTTGCTTTGGAGTATCAAAGATAAATTTTATTAATGGTGCTTTATTTATAAATTATTTGTCAATAACTTGATCATAGGTTGATATGTCGTTGATAATTCTAGCAAAGATATGAGAACCTTACCGATTAGATTCAAGCGACATCGTTATTTCAGATTGATTAATTTTTTTCATAATTTGCTTAGATGAACCCAGCTAGTTTTACATAATTTTTGGATAAAAAAGGGCCCTAAATAAGAGCTGAAGAAAGAGCAGTATAAATATCTGCTTTAACAGGAAAGAAATAGTCATTAAAACTAAAAATATAAATTAATGATTCAATACTTTGTAAAGATCAAATTAAACTTATTTTTAATGTACCATCTATCGATCCGAATTTATCAGGTTGCGAATACTGATTGGATAATTTATATTGGAATCTATTTTCAATATAAAAATGTTTTCCTGATTGACTTTAAATTTATATAATATTCTAAATATCTATACTCAATAAATAATCAACAGAGGGAATTCAAAAAGAATAGCAATTTTTGAATTTGTCAAAAAATTCTTGATAAATTCTTGAATTGTTGGTATTAAGTATTATTATAAAAATTATGACAATGCTTTCCACCTTGAAATCATCAATTAGATTTTATCGATTTGTTTTTTTCTAATGTTTGAATTTTGATTATTCTTTTTTATTCTTCCTTAAGTTTACAAAATAACGGGATCTCTTCAGTGATTTTAAGTACATCGATTTTATCAAGAATCGCATCAAATATTTGCCTAGGAGCGTTAAATTTATGCTGATTTATCAATATCTTACTCATCGATTGTTTTGCTAGAAGATAAATAAAGAAAGTCATTCAATCAGTTTCATAAGAATAGAAATTCATTAAAAAGCACCCAAATATATGTAAATGCATATTTATAGACTTAAAGATGTGTTTCGATCGATCATGGTCATGGCCACCAAGGATAATAGTCTAAGTCAATGAATGCATGCCAAGCAGGATTGTTGCACAGGGTTACCGTAACGTTCCCACCAACTTGCTTCACCACTGGCTGTAACCACCCTCCAAAAGGAACAAAGTCATTCACATCCCAGTTTGTATTGACATGGCCAGTACTGTCATAGTCAGCGTACCAAAGCCACGTTCCTCCCTACCCCAAATAGGCCAATAAATCACAAGTATTTCCAAAATAAAGGTTCCATATGTTTCTTGTTGTGAAAATTCCGTGATAAGTTGGAGGAGAGAATAAATTACTAAAATATGTTAGAGCATCTGTTAAGAAAGCACAGTTGTCTTCTTGAGTATAGCTTTCCCATTAGCATCCAGGAGTCTTGTTTGGCTCCACTTTAATCCAAAAAGAGATACCACGCTGGTTGTACAGAGGTTGTAAGACATCTATCACTTGTTGTACTTGACTTGTTGGGTCATTATTACGACAAATAACCATATAACCATCAGCATAATCAAAGCCGCCAGTGAAAGCATTGTTTATTGTTTAAAGACCATTTGGATCAATGGATCCCCCATTATCTAAGGAATAAATTCGAGCAATAGCCCAAGAATATCCTTGCTCAACTAAACATCCATAAGCAGTGGGATTGAATGGACCAACTAAATCAATAAGTTTCCTTGTCGTAGATGGACTGAAAAGCAGAGCTAATAAAATAATGATGCTAAAGCCAAGATTCACTTTTTGATTCATCGCCACAATATAATTATTTAAACAAAATCGGAATACGATAAACAAGCCCTCTCTAATCGATTTATAAACAATGAACTCCAAGAATTAAGTATTGTTGGTATTGCAAGTTTCAATATGCATTCTGTTTTAAAAGATAACTCGTTTTCATAAACTAGGATCGGATATCGTGATTCTTTATTATCTAATTAATTCTTTTATAAGTCAGGGAATTTCTCAATAATATATAGCCAATACTTATTGAAAGATACAGATGATTTATCTCGAATGATGCGGTAGTCATCAAAATTAATTTTTAATATTTATTGTTTGTAATTTAATGGTAACGATGTTATTGGTAAATTATCAAATCTTAATGTTTAATAATGTCGAAGTCATTTCAACTGATTGGCTCAGAAGCATCCGAGAAACTGATAATATACTGATTGTGAAACCAAATTTTAAAATTATTAATATATGGGCAAGACCTAAACAATAAATTATTTTAAGAATCCAAGGATGAATAAGCAAATCTTTAAAAGGAGAAGAATTAAAGAATTAGGCTAAGGGAAATTATGTTTTAAAAAATTAGTATTTATTAAAGAGGCCTCAATCTTCTTTTAGGATTATTCAAACACTTTTGTGTCTCATATTTTCAATTTATTCTCTGTGCAAGCATTCTAAATATAATCATAAAAATTAATACACGTTTTACAAATATACCAAGTATACTTGATAATCATCAACTCCATAAAGTCTAATAATAAACTGCTATTCTATCTATACTGAAAAGGTGTAAAATACATGAAAGATTATGATATTAAAGACAGGTCCGCAAGATATATTTGATGTTGAGGGAAGATTTATAAAAAGTAAACCTAAAAGTGACATCAGCAAAATCCAGAAACGAAACAAGAGAAAGAATAATTATAACAACTGACGCCCGCACTCACTATTTGATGTAATTCCTTCCACTGCTCAGTCTGCTCTCTTGATGCCTAAAATATTCCTCAATATTTAGAACACCACTTCAAAATAATACCTCCCTCCATCAATATTATCATTTATTTTTATAAATTTGCATCAAATTGTATATTTCGACTGCAATTCACTCTATCATCATATTCAATGAGTCACACGAAATACAACGCTGAACAAATCAGGCGGGAGATATAACCCACCGCTTACCGCCATCTTCGCAAGTTGCTGGATGATCATTTGGGAGAACAAAATCGCGAATTGATGGCTCGATGCTAATCTCGAGATTATCGAAAGATGGAAGTGGCAAAACTAGATGATTTAAGCATATATAGGTGCAAGTTGCTCGGGGAATAACCCGGAGAAGATGAGATTGAAGATGATCAAGAGAGAGATGACGATCTGCGCCAAAAAATAGAGCAGTATAATCTCAGCAATAAGGCAAGCAGGGAGAAGGACAAAGACAAGGGAAGAAGGGGAAGGCGCATCATTGATAAGGAAGAGAGTCGCAAGAGAAAGATCCGTACGACCATCACACAGCAAAAACTGGATTAGATGAACCGCATTTTTAGCGAATACATCGATAATAAAGAAGTACCGCGCTTAGTATATAGAAACTTGCCGAGGCTGATGACAAATCAGAGGATTCATAAATCAAAAATGCCAGATAAAAATTAGAGATTACCAGTCTTAAGAGCATTGGGGAACGATTAGGTTTGGGTTATTCGACTATACTCCATAAATTTCGATAATTTCGAGCCACTAAAAAAGTGAAAGGAGGGGCACTGATCGCTGCCACCCAGCAAAAGCGGAAATACAAGAAATCGAAAGACATCGAGTAGTTAATCGAGCGGTCTTTAAGCGAAAAGAAATTTTTCACGGCTGTTGAACTGTCGAAGTACATCTTGGAAAAGTATCACCGAAGTTTGTCACGTTCGATAATATCCAGACATTTGGGAGAGATGGGCTACTCCTACAAGAACATTAAGAACGTTCCCGTCAATAAAAACGCGAGTATTTTAAAAAAATAGAGGAAGGAATATGCCGGCATGTTTACTAAGATGAAGTAAATTAATAAAGCTCAAATCTACTTTTTAGATTAGTGCACCTTTACAGCGAGAGACTTCCCCCTCAAATAATTTGGGAACTTAGCAGTGCATTAATAGGACAATGGTCCTCAACTGTCAGCTTTGCTGCTGGCTAACATGAAAGGTATCGTTAAATATTGTATTAAAGATGAACTGTTTTAATCAGCTGATTTCGAGAAGCTATTCGATTAATTGATTGAAGGATTCAGCGAGGAGGATGACGGACAATACAAGGTTATCGTTTTGGATATGAAGGAGATCCACCAAGGTGAAAGGATTTTAGAGCAGAGATTACAATTAAAGGAGAAGCACGTGGTGCTGTTCTATACTCCTCCATATTCAGGCCAATTCAATCTGCTCACCTTCATTTTTTAAAAGATAAAGGCTGCCCTTAGAGAGAAAGAATATGAAACACGTGAGGAACGATTGTACGAACTGCAGGAAGCTTTCAACTCCTTCGGAGAGTAAGGGATGGCAATTTGCGAAAAAGAGCTGACGGAACATATACGAAAAGCCTATCGATAGTAAAACTTTTGATTATACATCGAGTATTATACTATATCATACGGACTATTTCAATTCTACAATGCTATAAGATACTTTGAAAGGAACTTTCGTAGATATAAGCTACAAATAATAAATAAATCACTACCCATTTTACAGATAAGATGTATATATTTTGAAATTAGTGTTGACCATATCCATACTTCTTGCATTGATAGACTGCTTCCCTGTTGTGTCTTTTTCAGACTTATCGACCCTATGATTGCATGGTGTCCAAATGTCCATATCTATTCAAGATTTGCGGCAACTAATATTCTAATGTTATTTTTGATTGCTGGAATAAGTGCACTGACAATACCTGCGGTACTTGCGTTAATCTCTGCGTTGTGGGATCGGAAAATCAGTTTTATATTGATTTATGGGCATGTTGTCTGCAACCCAAATATATATGTTGGCAATTAATTTAATTTATGATTAATGAGCGAATTAAAAACCAACCAAACATAGCATCTTAAGACAATAATCTTATCAATAACTAATAAAACTTTACTATAATTAGAGGATAATTATTAAAATGCATTGGCATTTTTATTGAGTAAATCAATTGATCATTTGCAAAAATTTTCCAAGCTTTTTTATTAGCATATTTTTAGCCATCCAGCTCGATTTAAAACGTATATTTCATTCCCATAATGTGAGTTTATATGAAAATTAAGATTCTCTATTTACGACATTTTTTTTATATTATTAAACTACGTTATTATAAGAAACATATAAAGGAACTCTCCTCGATAAATAAACTAAAAAAATATCAATATCAGAAGAGCAAAATAATAATTTTAATTTAATTGATAAACTATAAATTAAGAATAACTATTGTAAAATGCAGGATTTAAAGGAAGGTTCATATCTTATTTATTCGCAATCCTCCAGCAAATTTTTGGATTTTCTCGAAGAGGATATAGCTTGAAATGCATATGATTCAGCCGTTCAAAGATTCTTTGCAAGAAATCATGTTGAGACTGTTTCTCTTCAACTAGAATAAACTGACTACTTTCTAACTTCATTCGGTTACGATAAAGAAATAATTATCGACTTATGGATTGGAAAATGGCTAAAGAGAGCTGTTTGCTATATAAAATGCTGAACGTAAGCGATAATTAATTCGCACAATATATAACACTGTTTTGAAGGTTTAAGGAAGAGGTCAGCCAAATAGAATCAAAGTGGTCAGTATGAAATATTGTGCAACTGGCAATAAATTTCGATACTTGAATCGTTAAAAGATGTTTTATATCAAATCAATAATGCAGAAGCACTTGGTATTAAAAAAATAACTAAAAATTTACTTTTTCCTGGGACTAAAAAGATTTCAAATAAAGAAAAAATAGTTGAATAAAATTTTATTCTTTTGCTTATTATTTGCTTCAGTATTTTCTCCATTACTCCTACGAAATGAATTTGTATTTACTTTGCAAGGTTTTATACTGATACTCCTTTTTGGGGATTCTATTAAAACTGCAATGTTATAAGATAGATATAAAGGAAATGAGATCATTAAATTTTAAAGAATCAAAATAATTCTTATTTTATGTTTTTAATTTAAAATTTTATTGAACAACACCTAATTTATTATAATTGATATTAATAAACTATGAAACACAACACCAATAAAATTGTTCTTTTACTGTTATTTATTATGGCGATTTCCGAGGCGCAAAGTAATTGGGAGTATTTACCTCAACCTGTTGAAATCTTCTATAGTTCTTCGGTGATGAAAGGAACCATTATCATCGACTATTCAAAAATAATTCCAATAGACAAGGATTATCAGGAAATCTCAATATTGTTATCTTGGTTTACAGGCACAATTGGAGGCTTTAATTCTTATTTAATAACATTGGAAAATGCTGATGGATCTCCTTTTAAACATTATTCAAGAGTTCAAACATATGATCAAAATGAAATTTCGTACAATACCTAAAATTTTGTTTTTCCTGTCTGCAAATCGCGAAAATGGTATTTCACATCTTAGGTAAGCCTAGGCAATCACTTTGGTCTTAAAATTTAGATTGTTGGGCGCAAATGATTCATAAAATGCTCATATAAAAATAAAATTTATAATTTATTAATATTCCAAGCTTGCTGGCTCCCATCTTTTTGGATAAATCAATTATTATTTGAATAAATCAATTGCTATCGTAATAATTTTATTCCTACAAAAAAGTCATTTATTATTTATATTCCAAGGTTCTATTTATATACCTTTTTGGGGATGATGATATCAATAATACAATGTGATAAGATCGATATAAAAACTCTCTTTGAGGGATAAATAATCAAGAAAAACTCAAACTTACTTTCTATTTGAATATAATTTTAATCGCCACTAATGCCACTAATGGGAGAAGTTATGTGCACAAACGAGTAATAAAGATAGATGACCAATTAACGCTTTAGAAGAAAACATTAGGAGACATTTAAAATCAACAACTGTACATATGCCCAATAGGTTAAAAGATATAATGAACTTTTGGTCTTGAAGTGACAGATGAAACTCGATAATTTATCACAAATAACTTCAATTAAACATTTTATTATCTAATTAAATACGATAAGAGACTTAAAAAAACAGTAAAGGACATACAAGTATTAACTTATCAAATACTTTAAAACAGCTTTAAGAATAAGACTCGCAATTATGACATTCAAATTCGGAACTTAATGAGGGAAATAGAGTCTTGCTCTATAGTTATAAAGTAAAAATTCAATCATAAGCTGTTTAATATTCGGGTCATGCTTATTTTGATGAAAACAATAATTTTAAAGAAATTTAAATGCAGAAATATCAAAAATACGTACCGGCTTACACTAATCCAAAGCCAACAATTGAAAAAAAGTATTAGAAAAGTTCATAGGATTACTATTGACAGGATAAGTTGCGCGTTCGAACGAGCAATGGCGTTAAAACATGAACAGATCCGCATAACAATGGAATAACTATAACAAAGGCAAGGGATGGTCCTGATTATTTTTAATTTTCTTTTTGGAATGAATTTTATTGTAGAATTCATTTATCTGTTTAAGTTTAAATTAATTCTTTTGTTCTTTTCTATTTCAAGCTCCATTAATAAGAACCTAAAGTTGAAGTGCATCTATATTGAACTGCAGGTTCTATATTAATACCCTTTTTGGGGGTTATATCAATACTGCAATGTTATAAGATACATATAAAGGAATTCTCAAAGAGGGATAAAAAGGAATTTCCTCATTTTATATCATAATTATGAATATTGTAAATAAGGATTTTATGTATCATTGTGAAATGATTATTTACTTAAGCAAAACTATTGATCGCTTTGTAGTTTTGAAAACGATTATAACGGATCAGTGAACTTAGGCATGATGCTATTGGCTCTTCCGTTAGTCAAACTATAATATATCGATAGAGCTAGTGAGGGATTTTTAAGAGATGAATTACATTTGCTAAAGGCAAAAAGCAAATTTAAAAGTAAAAAACTCTCAATTTAGCATGATCATTTGCATTCTTACTGAGTGAGTTCCTATTTACATTGCAAGGTTTCTATATTGATACCCTTTTTGCTGTTATATCGATACTACAATGTATAAAATACATATAAAAAACTCTCTTCGAGAGATAAACTAAGAAATAAAAGCAAAAAGGGAAAAATATAATAAAACCAAATATTGGACTTTTGCACTTAATTTAATAATTGTTAAAAATATTTTATAAAATTCGTTGATTAAAGATCAAATTGCGTTGTAAAATCTTGTTCCATAATCTTGGCAATTATTTCCAACTAGCATGTATAGGCCAATGTCATTCTGAATAAAATTAATCACATGTTGCATTTTTGTTGTTGATGGGGAATAAGAATATTTAACACTGATATTTTAAGGCCAATTATGACTGAAGCCCCAGCAAATTTATTTTCCTCGATATTATGCTGAGCTAAAAGACGAGTATTATCGAAGTTACACTGTACCTCCCGTGTATTGAGAACAGTAATATTTTCCTTTTTTTGTTTTAATAATCACCCACCAATGAGTTGTTGGATTTCCTGTGACTCCGGAAAATATTGATGTAAACCATCCAACTGATCCGTGAAAAATCCAGCCAGCTCTAACCTAGTACCATTAAATTTCATCTTAAACATCAGAGCATTAAATATATTTGTCTTGCAATGAAAGCAAAAAACTCATATGTTTGTGATGTAGCAAGACTTAGTAAAAAAATAATCAAAAAATAGAGAAGTTGGATAAAAGCTAAATTACCAAGACTTATAAATAAATTTTTACAACTATCAATAATGATAATGGATTTGTTTTTTCTTACAATGTTATAAGATACATATAAAGGAACTCTTTGATTCTAGGGGTTATAAACATTGGGAAGTGTATTGTTTTTTAAATATTTGTTAGTTATTCAAGACTTAATTATAATTATTCTAGACTTTATTAGAATAATTATAATTTAATCGAACTGTACTAGAATTGTTACAGGATCCCCTTTAATTCATTAGTTTGCTTCAATAGAAACAGACGACCCCATCTATTAATACTACAATGTTCTTAGATAAATATAAAGGAACTTTTCTCAAGGGATATTTACGAAATCAATAAGAAACAACTGGACTTAATTATTATTTTTATTTTTAATTATCAAGAATCAAATTATTATAATCTTTAATAGTAAAAAGATTAGAAAATGCCAAATTTCATTTATTCTCTAATAATCCTGTTTATTTTGCTTCCTTTTGCTGAATAGCAAATCCAATCATCCAAAATAACATTTGAGCAATATGCAGTTCACAAGTGTAAAGAAATATTTCGTCAACGCATCAAATAAGTATCTTAAAATAATGGAATGATTTTTTATTTAACTTCAGGCGTTTTTTCTGGCCATATCCTATTTTCTACTCTCGAAGAATTTAACCAATAAACAATGAAATCAAAGATAAAAACGATTAAAACGAAACATTGTTTTGACATGTTTGTTTCTAATGTGCTTTTGAAAAAAATATTTTAAGGAAAATCAGCTAGTGAAAAATATCAAGCAAAAAAAATTTTTTAGGAAGCCATGAAAGCTTTAAAACGATATTTAGCATTAAAACCGAATCCTTAGATTCACAAGATTTACGAGATAAAAAAGTTTCTGGATTAGTCATTCAGTAAACTCAGACATGTTAAAAAAAAAGATCTTCAGAGTCTAAACCGTCAAGCAAAACGTAAATATTCAGACTGGAACATAACTTTTTATGAAAAGAATGGCATTGTATATGCAGACATGGCCAAGGGTGGACTCAGTTATCCTGGATTGAAGGCATCTTGATGGATTTTGATTTAGATCTATTGTCCAATTATTCCATATTTCGATTCCTGTATTGTCTATTATAAGTACTCAGTCGAAGTACCTTCTCTCATCCCATCACTCTCAGCTGCCTCGTAGAGATTATTGGATTGTTTCTTTTGCATTCCCACTTAATGAGTTCCTATTTACATTGCTAGGTTCTATATAGATACCTCTTTTTGGGGATTATATCAAAGATGCAATGTTATAATATACATAGAAATCAACTCTCAAAGAGGGATAAATCATCACCTTAATAAAGCTCACTAGTCATATCAGGCAACTGTATTTTTATTGAGCAAGAATTAAATAAATTATAAGTACAAGACCAACAATGAATCCCTATTTGGAAAGGGATGGCGATAAAACTTCTGAGTTTGCAATTACAATTTCTCAAAATTAATTAGCGACTGCTGATATTTCCAAGTTTAAAACAACTCTTAAAATTTATCTTAATAAATTTCAAAATATTGAAGCAATCCAAAATCTTTTTCAATTAGTTGATCGTGCTCAATCTGTAAAATAAATGTTGATCTAAATAAAAACAGCACTCGTTATAATTGAAAAAAAAGACAAAAATTTGAATAAATGTATTTGCAATTCTAAGGCCTGCCAAACATGTTGTTCCTCAACAATTGAAAATTCAATGCAAAGCCTCAAATGTATATTATTAGCAGGAATGTCCTATCCAGATGAGATATTTCATGGAGCAGCTTCAATAATCACAATTCCTCTGGCAATTGCAGCATGTCCATTTATTTGTTCGTTTATGGCAATCTATCACTGTCAATGTTGCTGTAAAAGAGAAGAAAATAATTAATACAAAGAACTCTTAATCACACTTCGCCTAATTGAGGAACGATGTGAACAACAGAAATGATCGTTTATGTCTTTTTAAATTAATAGCGGAAATAATTCCTGTTGTAAGCTTGATTTTAGGAAGATTTGTATCTTTCAGAGTTAATTAAAATTCAAAGTAGCCCTTTCGGGTGTTAGTTTCTTTTGGATCAGTAGCTAATGTTATTCTTGTATGAGACTTTTTTATATTGATGAAGGCTCAAATAAACTAAATTCTAAATCCCACAAAGTGAGTTCCTATTTATATTGCAAGGCTTTACGTTGATACCCTTTTTTTGGAGATTATATCAATACTACAATGTAAGATACCTATAAAGAAACTCTTCCAATAATAAACGGTAGATAAGAATCTATGTTTATTTTACAACTTATTATTAGCAAGGATTAATTTATTATATTAAATTTTAAATTAGAAACCTATGGACAATGATTTAAGATAAATGCTTCGGGCTTTGACCTTAAATTCTCAAAACCAAACCTGACTAATCGAACAACAAAGTTTAATGCTTTAACAACATGGAAGAGTTTTGCAAGATCATAGCAATCACTTTCAAGATATTGAAAGGCGATTATCAACACTCGAAGGAACAAACAACATGGCTAAGCAGATGAAACAAGAGAAAAAAAATGCAAACTTAATAATTCAGTGTAAATGGTGGAATGACTTTAAAAAGTTGTTTATAATTTTCTGCGGATGTAAGAAAAGTTGTTATCAGTGCAGGACGTTTAGTTAATAGTCTTCAATTTATGTTGAAAGATTCTGAGAATTAAATAACTTATCTTGAAATTTGAGGTACTGAAAAAAACAATATTTACGAATGGGTTGTGCCAGAAGAAGAATACATAAAACAAATTGAGTTGATGACTGACTGTGCAGTTGATGCTGTTACATTTATTACAAATACAGGTAAGAAATCGCCTAAATTCGGAGGAAATGGAGGAGGCTATCATCTAATTACAATTCCTAACAATTGTCGCCTTTGCGGATACTTTGGGCAGCATGGGAGGATGGAAAACGCAATTAATAAACTGGGTTTCTTTTATAATGAGTGGAGTTGATTTGCAGAAAGTTATTTGAATTGTTAGAATAAATTTTTTAATGACTTGTTTCCTTTCAATTTTTTGGCTATCTCCCTCGAAGTGGGTTTCTATTTACATTGTAAGTCTCTATATTTGAAACTCCTTTTTGGGGATTATATCAAAACTACAATGTTATAAGATACATGTAAAGGAACTTGCTTCGAGGGATAAATGGCTGCATAATAAACAAAACTATTACCAATCTTTAATATCAATTTTATTTAACAAGAATTAATTTCTTATAATTATTATAAAGCATGGCATAAGAAATTTTACATTCACAATGTATTGAGAGTAATAGATTGTGCTTAAACATAACTCTTGGAGCAAAGGAAATAGCTTTTTAAGTTACAAGCCTTCATTCATTTGAAAAATCAATTGGAAAGTTTACCTATGATTCGCTGCCCGAATCATCAAAACATCTATTTTTTAATTTATAAGAACTTTACTCTGTTTTTACGAAATAAAATAGATCAAACTGGAAATTAAAAGTTACTATGATTGATTTGGAAATTAGTGGATTATTTGGAAATCTTTAAAGAAAAATTAAATTACCTTTAGTGAAGTTAGAGATGACTGCGGAATAAAAAATTTCATTAGCCGAAAAACAAATCTAAAAATATCAAAAGAAATAGGAAAAAGAAAAAAAAATATATGAAAAAAGCCTCAAAGAATCCAGTGAAGCTCGTGAATAATCGACTTTATTTGGATTCGCTGGACTTACAGTTGGTTTCATTGGAGTAATTGTTGCAGGAATAGCTCTCAGTGTAAAAAAATGATTGAATTTGAGTTATAATAAAAATAACTAAAATAATTACTTAAGTTAATGTTATTCCAATTTAATTTAATTTTCACTCATAGAAGGAATCATGAGATGGAGAAACAATATTAGCTATAGGATTATTATTATCTTATTATTTAATTTTTTGCGATCCCACTTAGTGACTTCCTATTTACATTACTTTATGTTGATACTCCTTTTTTGTGATTATATCAATGCTATATTGTTATATGATACATATACAGGAACTCTCAAAGAGAGATAAAGCAAATAAAAAGTCATTCAAATAAAAAGTATTAGTTTTTACTATTTAATTCAATTGTTTTATATCGCAAATTAATAATTTAATATATAACTAAATATTTACAAAGATCCATCACGATTCTAAAGAACTATAATAATTTACCTTAAGAGTAAATATATATATATATTTTTTTTTTGAATCTTTTCCTATATTTCCTATATTTTATATGATCCAATACTCAATTAAGTTATGTTCAGAAATTCTGCAAATACTGCAACTGTAGGATGGGCTAAATTTATTCTGTTTTTATAGGAAGTGACATTTTCTATGAACTGACAAACAAAATCAGTAATATGTGCTGTATTGAAGCGAACATACATGCAATGAGGGGATAGCTAATCGATTTCAAAATTATAATGACTCATTAGTTTGTGATGTTCGGGAAGCATTTCTCCAAGTTTGCGTATCAAATCTGCGCAATGTTATTATTTGAGTAAAGAGTAATGATAATGTCCATAGTGTTGACAATCTTTTTTAATACCTTCATGAACTTTGAAAAATCTTCGTATAGGTCTGATTCTGAGGGTTCACTTGACTTTTCCAATCTGAATTCATTATTGTAGAACAATAATTATAAACCCTAATAAAATATGGGCTAATCTTTCTTCTATACATTTTAATAACCTCAAGTTTAACGAATAATTGACTTGAATTAAATTTTGGAGAAATATTGTTAACTGAAGAAATTTAAGCTTTATTTTAGGCAATTAAACTGATAATATAATGGTTCTTCAATAATTTAATTACTTGATGCTTGGTGTATTCATTTGTTAATAAATTAATAAAAGAGAGAATATAAACAATAATTATGTTAACATTTTGTGAAATCATCAATATAAGTCATATCTTTGATAAAAACCTTCTTTAAATTTCAAGGACCAATGAAAAAAGGTCTTTTATGATTATTGTCGATAAAATTTATAATTAGTATATTCAAATTTAAGATTTATATTTTAAGTTTTTATTAGAATCTTCAATATTATTATAAATCTTCATTGAATATCTTTGACAATTTAAAATTTATGAGAATACAAATACTTGTGGTTATCTTTTTAAAAAGGAATAAAACGAATTTATTTTTAAACAATTGTATGAGTTCATCAATTTGATTTTACTTATAGAAATATTTTGCTACTCTATAATTGTGTTAAATTCTTCTCTTCCCCAAATATTTCAATGTTAAATATTACCATACTTTATCTATTCATATTTTCATTCAATAATAACGAATTTTTGCAAAAGAAAACCTATTATATATTAATTTGTTGCTAACAGCTTTAAAATTATAACTCTGATATTCATATTTAATATTACTTCTAATTAAATAAATAAATGACTTTAAAGAATACATCCTATTAGCTAAACTAGAATATAAAGCAATCAAAATCAAAACTGAAAATGAATGAATTAGGATTGTGAGAAGTGGATCATAAAGCTTAGTAATATTAAAGCAAACTCTTTTTTTAAAGTCAGTTACTCCTAATTTGGGGAATACTTACACTAAATCAAGGCTCTTTATACTCCTAGCTTTTCTCAATAGTTACTCTAAATTAATGGTATTTATACTGCTGACTTATTGAATCGCTACACTGCGTTTTATGATATTTATACTTCTGATTTCATCTGTGATTACCCTAAATAAAATGTTATTTATACTTCTAGTTTTCACAAAGATTACCCTAAATCAATCATATTTCGACGACTTTATTTATTTAGAGTTACCCTACATCAATATTATTTATACAGCTGATTTTCTCAATGATAAACGCTAAATCAATAAATTTAGGCAGCTATTTTTTTTTAATTTTTGCTCTAAATATTCATATTTATACTTCTGATTTTCTTAAATATTACCCTAAATCGATATTATGTATGCATCTGACTTTCTCAATGATTACACTAAATCCATGATATTTATACAGGTGACTTTATTAATGATATTCATATGGCTACCTTGCTCAATAATTACAATAAATTGATGTTATTTATACAGCTGATTTTTTTAATAACTACTTTGAATCAGTGCTATTAATACCTCTAATTTTATCAAAAATTGCCCTAAATTCATCCATTTATACTTCTGATTTTTAAAAATAGTGACCCTAAATCAAATCTATTTATACTTCTAACTTTCTCAATTGTTACCCTAATTTGATGCTATTTATACATCTATTTTTTTTCAAAAGTGACACTAAATAAAATCCATTTCTACTCCTAATCTTTCTAAAGAGTTACACTAAATTTATTATACTTATACATCTATTTCTTTTAAATAGTACCGTCTAAATAGATAAAAATTAACGCTTTATTAATGAAATTTTACTTTTTGTAAGTTCTAAATCTAAGTAAAGTGATTTTGTACCACTAATTTGTTCAAATTCTAACTCAATCTGAGTCAAAATGTGGCTAAATAAAACATTTGCTGACGAACGCTTCGTGATCATCAAAGTACTTTAACGGCTTTATCGAAATTAGTTTACTCTGATTCGCATCTGTTTCAAAAAAAAAAAGACAATTTTTTCTAATTTGCATAGTCCAAACAACAATTTTGATTGACTGACCGAAGATCAAAAGACAAACAAAAGCAACAAGAAGAATGTTGATGTTCATTTTGTTTAAGTTTAAAGAAGAATGAGTTACTATAAACTGCCTTATTATTAGTAGCATTATGTATGGCAATAATAAATGGGTTGCTAATTTCAATAAAAATGTATAATTATTTTTTGAATGGGAATTCCCGAATATTTATCTTCTTTTCCTCTATATATTTCTTGAAACTGTTTTTTTTGAAAATAGAACAATGGAAGCCATTTCAACATTTTTTTTTAGTTAAACCTTTCATCTTTCTCATGCTCATTCATACATGATAATCGATCATTGTAAAAGAAATAATAATGTGCTTATCTTTCTCAAATTTGCTATATTTTGGAGAAAAAAATATCAAAATATCTATAATTCTTTATTTGTTTAATCCGAAACATAACCTCAATATCTCTTTGAAGATTTTTTAAAAAATATATAGATTAATGTCAACAACGATTTTACATTTGAAAAAGAGTTATTCAAATTAACATTTTTTTCATATATTGTTCAAAATCATTAATCATTGTTTATATTTTTAACAAATAGTAAAACACATTAAAAGGTCAATAAAATACAAATTTTGGAACAAGGAGCACATTTGGTTTCAGTAAATCGAAATAACCGCTGGAACGAACTTGAAATTAACCCAATAACATAATTTTTAACAAAAATTATACTCTATCCTATGATTATTCTTTTATTATTATTATTATTATTATCGTATTTAATATTAAGCGAGCAAAATCTTTAGAGAAATGAATGAATTTAAATTTATTGTCAAAGGTAAAATGGAGATACATAATTACTTATTTTTAATGAGCATAACATTTTAGAAAGAGTCAATGCTGATCATTGTTTGGGGATTTATAGATATTTTTTTTTTAATATTAGTTGAGTATTAGCTTATAAAAGTATGACTATTGCCTTTGTTTCAACTCAATTAGAACTGTTGTTTCTAATTATAAAACGAAAATTTGCTTCTTAATCCAGCTTTTAAATGTTAAATGCTGATCTTATACATAAAAGATTAACATGAAGATTGATTTTAGACAATGAACTTAAAAAAATGTTAAACAAAGCTATTTTTAAAATCAAAGTCTTTATAGGCATTGAATATTTATATTTTAATAAAATAGATTTGGCAGGTGATTGATTTTCTGGTTGGATAGACAATAATTATGAAGAATTAGAAATGTTTGGAAAATTTAGGATTTATAAATTCGTTAATTTCTAAAATAAACACTTATTAATCAAAATATTTTAAATGTTACTAAAAATTTTCGGGTTTTAATATTTTGATTTTTAATATAATTTTATCAGGGCTATAAAATGGGTGAAAAGATAAGTAAATAAATAGATAAAGAGGCTATTGCTTATGGAGGCGTATTTAATTAAACTGATTCTTTAATAAAATATGTTGTATAATGGTAAGACTCATTTGGAAAAAAATATTGTCAAGCCTTTTCTGCAGGAATTAAGCATAATTAATATTAGCAACGCACTCACTTAACAATGAATTATGGAATCTGGTATACATACAATCCAAAGATTTCATTTTTTTTGATTGGTTCAAAAGGAAAGGATCAAAAACTTGAAAGCTACCCTTTAACATAAGGCTGAATATCTTTAAAGTTGAATTTTTTAAACATCCTATCTTGTTAAGAGTTAAAAAATTTATGGCAAAAAGGAGTTGCTACAAGTACTTTCTTCAAGGGACAAAGAGCAGAATCTTTAAGATTCTCTATGTCTAGATAAAATATCGATATAATAATAAATGTTTAAACATATCACATAAGAATAGCTCGAATACATGAAATAAAAGAATCCAAATTCATACAAATCAGTGATGGCATGGAAATCAAAATGATTGATTATAAAAAATAAAATAAAATTGTTAATTGAACATTCTTAAAGTTAGAAATGCTAAAATTAGAATTAAATTATTATTATCTTGATTAAAAATATTTTGCTATCCCACTTAGTGAGTTCCTATTTACATTGCTGGGCTTTATATTAATAATATTTTTGGGATTATATCAATACGAGAGTGCTATAAGATATCTAAAGAAATTCTTGAACAGGGATACATAAAGAAGAAATGAGATAACAAGGAAAAAGGAAAAGAAGAAATATTATCTGAAGCTTTATGTGACAGGAATCAAATATATTATAATCTAATAGTACAATAGACATGATCACAAATAACCTCTCAAAAATCATCTTTAAACTTTTAGTTATTTTCTCGCTTCTAATTATTTCTTTTTCTTGTGGCAAACTTTGCTCTGGTTGTCAAGATTAAAATATCAATCCATGCTTTGGCTGTGTTAGAGGAGCAGAATTTGTCGATGATAAAAAATCATGTACATGCAAAAAAGATTATTTTGAGATGCTTTACAATGGTCAATATATTTGCCAATCGTGCGATTAGTTCAATAAGCTTTGCCAAGTATGCTCAGCGGTTCAACCAATTACATGTGTAAGTTGTGTTCCTCATAGTTATCAGATTTCATCACAAATATGCCATTGTGAAAAAGGCTATAAACAAATTTACAATGACTGTCTTCCCTCCTAATAGGAGTTACAAATAAAATTAAATGATGAAAATGGTTATTTTAAAAACTTAGTGACTGTAATTATGGCAATTGGAATTGGAGGTTTCGCATTCATTGGTTTAATTCATTTATACATCGGTTATAAGATGAAAAAAGCCATATAAAGATTGAATGACAAATCTTCATAAGGACAAAGTCTGTTAAATTCAACTAATTGATTTTGAATAAGATTTGATTATTTATTTTTTATTCTAATTTATATCTAAGGAATCCGATTTATTCTTACAAGCCTTATTTTTTGTTTGCTATCCCCTTAGTGAGTTCCTATTTACATTGCAAGGTTTTACATTGATACCCTTTTTGGGGGATTTTATCAATACTAAATGCTATAAGAATGCTATAAGATACATATAAAGGAACTCTCAAACAGGAATAAACAATCATAAATAACACCAGGATTAAGTTTTTATAAATTATTTATGGAATGCAAAATCTAAATTTATAATATTAAATGGATCAGCTCGATCATTAGTAAAAAGAGTTATAAAAAAGGCTTGAACTTATTCGCTAATTAAAACGCAATCCAGCCCTTTCACAGCTCCACTAAAAAATTAATGTAGTGACGTAAGAAAACAAAAAATTACATACTCGCGTATCTTAACTTGAAGTGTTACTTAATAAAGGTTAAATGAGAAACAGGGATGAAGATAGAAAGAGATTAAAAAACATGGAAAGAAGCATTGAATAATTGCAGGAGAAACTTGAAAAACAGGAGCAATTTATACTTGTAAAAAAACAAGAGGAAATAATTAAAAATCAACAGGCTGAAAAATTCAGGGAAAAAATTTAAGAATTAGAACAGAAAGTTAAAAACTAAGTTCAATGGGAAAATGAAGATTTGGATTCAAAGGCTAACTTTGACAGCAAATATATTTATAAGGTATATTCGTCAAGTTATTCAGGAGGTGGTATATTAGTCACATGGAACTGGATTAGCAAATTGTAATGGTCACATGGAAGTACTGTTCATACTGTTTAAGCGAACAACAAAAGAAGAGGAGCACATGGATATCCAATTTAAAGGATTTTAAAAAAGAAAATGTAATCTTTATGATCTTTATGATACCATTATCTTTTTGGAATTTGCTCTGATTTTTCCTAATTTGATTAAGGTTCATCCCATTAACTATCGTCCTATCCCACCTATCTTACGAAGTGAATTCTATTTATATTGCAAGGTTCTATATTGATACCCTTTTTTGTTGACTATTTTAATAATACAATGTTATAAGATCCATATAAAGGAAATTTCTTCGAAGGATAAACGAAAACAAGAAAAACGAATTTTTATTTTGTAGACTTTCTATAAGAATGAATTTACTTATAATACTTAAAAATGATAGTTGATAAACCTATTCCGACAATTCACGAATCTTCAAACTGGCGAAAGTTATTCACTTCACCCAAAACAATAATCGAAATAATCGAAAAATCTCCACTCTCGTTTCCTTAATTGCCAATCTATACCTTTCATAGAGCACTCCCAGATATGTGTAATTTTTGCCTCGAGTAAAATCATCCGGAGATTTTTTGTGAATTGGGTACATAATTATTCCACGTTACTGATCGCTAAAGTTATCTGGATGTTCTCTCAACCAATTTAAAATAATCTATGCATGGTCGACTTGGAAAAGGAGTTTACTTTGGATCTGCTTACGTTGTGTATTAATTTTGTCGATAACGAAATTTTAAAGATCCAATTTTCTTTAAAGCAAAAGTGCTAATTGGAAAATAAACCAAAAGTGCAAAAAGATACAAAGACTATGAATATTGTCTTGAAACAAAGGAGTTATTTTCAGAAATGACTATTGCTCAGTGGGCTCTGTGCTCTATTTTATCTCTAGCTGAAATCCAAAAATATCTCACTTGATATATATTTCAAAATTGAAGATTAAGATCCATATTGACATTAAAAACAAATTAATTTTTTTTAATTTTATTCTTTGTTTACCATTCTTGTCGCTGACTAGCTTAGATTCTTCATTATTCAATATTATAAGACATATATAAAGGAATTCTCCTAAACAGATAAAAAATGGAATGCTAAAATTTAAAACTATGATTATTTTTTTATCTTAAATTTCCCGATAGAATTAAAGTATTGTAGCTATTTTAATATAACAAAAAAACCAATAATGAAAGGAGTTTGGCTTGGAATAATACCAGCAGATCACACTAATGAACATCTATTTAACCGTTATATTGTTATGATCAATGGCACACTCTATCATCTACAAGCTTACAATGGAGGCAAATATGGAAATCTTAAAATTATAGTAGACAGCAATAGATCTATGGAATATTATAAAGGTTGGGCATTCAAGGGGAAAGTTATAAATAGTCATTAAAAGTTTATCAGTTTCGTAAATTCTGGTGAAGCTAGCCAGTAATTGGTGTATAAAAATTCCCAATCCTTAATTGACAGACTTTGGAGATACGTGACTGGATAAATAAATTTATAGAAGGCAATTGATTTATTTGTAGGGAAACATTAGTTAAAAAAAAATGAAAATTCAATGAAAATAAAAGAAGCAGAAGAAGAAAAATAAAGACAAAGGATTGCATCTCTTCTCTCACAGCAAGTTTATTATAAGAAACCTGTTAGAAAACATTGCAGTACTTTGAAGAGGTGAGGGTGAACAAATTTATTCAAGAAAAAAGGATGAATAAATTAAGATGAATTTTTCTGGGTAAATCGCAAGAACTTAGAAAAATGATTAATTGAAGATCCTTTTTATTATTATTATTGTACACTTTATTATTTATCCTTTGAGTTCTCTATCTCCATTCTAATTAAATTCCAAAGAAGATTTTATATCTATAGTTTCTTCTTTTTGGGTTATATCAATACTATAACGCTATAAGACAGATAAAATGAAATTAAAGGGATAAAGTTTAAGGTGTTGTCATTTTTTATACGGGAAAGAGAAATAATTTCACCTTATTGAAACTTAAATGTGTAAGAACCTGTGATATAAATTCAATTATTGGTCAAATATCTGGTCACAAGTACCTTAGTAATATTTTAACCTTCCTCAGAATATTGAAATCACTCAGATTTAGATTTTCTAAAAGGGAAAAGCTAAAAAATGATTTATAAAGAAGATAATTTTATGTTATGAGATTTAGGATTTACATATTATTGCGCATTCAATTATCGTTTAAATTTTATAAATTAAGACCATCCTGGATTGACTAATTCGATTTTTATGACTTATTATGGCTTATATAAATACTAACAACAATACTATAATATTATTATGCTAAATAAATGATAATTTCCAGATATTCTTATCACATTAGATTGCTGAATAGTAAGAGTCGTACTATTTGGGGCCTCCGTTACCCTCTGGAGTTTTCCACTCGATGTATTATTCGATCAT
>Ga0302186_10000437_pt1 | contig 37147 bp, 28 predicted proteins | sample II_Bog_E1_2_FD_198782 | JGI IMG/M metagenome (GOLD analysis project Ga0302186, IMG submission 198782) | Peat permafrost microbial communities from Stordalen Mire near Abisko, Sweden - II_Bog_E1_1 | ecosystem: Environmental > Terrestrial > Soil > Wetlands > Peat | place: Sweden: Abisko... | reverse complement strand
CATTTCTCCCTAAGATCAAAAAAATATTTTAAGCCATCACTACAAATAAATGGAAATAGCATACACTATTTTTGCCTGCTCATTTCTATATTTTTATTTCTTAAAAAGAATTTTTAACTATCTATAAATTCTGGTTTATTAAATTTTGAATTATAACGATGTTTGCCAATAGGAGCAACCAGTAGTTTACTCAAGGTTACAAGAACTATCTCAACAATAAACCCACCATTCCCACGTATCCAACCACTCATTTAGGACCACCTAAGGAGAACTTCGTAAAAAGATACAACACTATACTTTCTTGCTATCCGACAAAATAGGCAAAGGATACTCCTCAACAGTATATAAGGGATTAAATGATATAACTGGTATTTTTTTATTAAAGTAGGAGAATAAGTCGCCATAAAAGTGATCGATCTGCATTCTCTTAGAGACTAAACCTCGAAGATAATGCTTAGTACTTAGATCGAATGCTTCAAGTAAGTGAAACATAAGCATCTACTTCGCTTCGAAAATTCATACTATACAATAAACAACTGCTATATCATCACTTAATACTGTTCTAAAGGTGATTTGGCTCGTCTTATCAAGGAACGAAAGATGCTTACGGAGTAAGAGGCAGGAAAACTGTTTTATCAGATCTATTCTGGATATCTGCACTTTCACCTCGCAGGGTACATTCATCGAGATATTAAACCGGCCAATATTTTCGTATCTGCTTAGGATTAACTAAAAATAGCTGATTTTGGATTCTGCAAAAAACCCACTTTAATTGAGAGGGAAAACTATAATGTGGGCACTCCCATTTACATGCCTAAAGAAAGCCTCGTGGCAAATATTTACAATGAAAAAACAGATGTTTGGTCACTCGGGGTGACTCTTTATTAAATGGTTTTTGGAGAAGTTCCATTTAAAGGCAAGACATAAATGGAACTCAGAGCGTAAATCGAGAAGGGTATCCTCCAATTTCCAACCACAGTAGCTATTTCTAACGATTTGAAAATTTTTATCAGTGCTTGTTTGTTGAATGATTCCTTTCGTCGTTTAAGTATTCGGGATATGCATAAATACCCTTGGATGAAAAGAGTAATATAAAAAATGTAAGGGAAGGAGGAATTGAAACAATCCATCGTTCCACAGATATATGACGAGTATGTGTGTCATACTTATGAAAAAAATCAGTGTGAGAATGAGGAGGATACGACTGGAACCAAAAAGAGAGAGGTAGAACCAAAATAGATGAGAATATCATCACCTAATTAAATGATCGCCCATCACAAGAGTAAAGAATTTCTCAACATTCTGGGAAACTAAAATAGAAGATCAATCAGTTCTATGCAAAAATTAAAAATATTTAATCCAAAAAAGGTCAGCCAGACAATTGAAACATAAAGAGAAATGACCAATCGATCCAACAGCATGGCTAATCAGTATCCTGCGAAGACTAAAAAATCATAATTCGTAAGGTAAAACAACTTCACTTAAAATGCCAATAAATAGAATATTCCGTAAAACAGAATAGCAGTATCTATTTCGACTCAACCCTCAATTACGAGTTACAAAGCAATGCCATAACCTTAAAAGAAGAGCAAAAAAAGCAAAATTTAAATGAATAGAGGAACGGAAAAGATAGTTTCTCTTATCAATTATTTCAGACTTCTCTATAAAATATATTAGAAAGTAGCAGTGGCAATCAAAGAGATAACTGATACAGATATTAAATCCGAGCTAAACCGCTTTTTGACCAAGATGGGTCTATAATTAAACTCAAATTTTAACTTGCATCTGGCTTGCATCAGCACGAGGCACAATGTCTTTGGGTTTAAAAGCCACTTTTGGGATTAATTTATTAATTCTCCACGATGGCAGATGTACTGCTATGTTATCAAACAATATTAAACCAAGTATAATTTGCTGTTGGCATAACCATATGCAGCAGCATAAAAAGTATAGGATGGTAAGCAATGGAAGAACTATTTTGTCCTGCTTTATGAGAGAACAAAATCTATTTTATAATTTGGAGTAGCCACAATCAGATAAAAATATTTTTGCTTGGATCTTCTCTATCTTCTACAACATTTTATTAACATCTACCTTATAATTCGAGAAAATGATTGGGAAGATTACTCGTAAATATATCTGGACTCTCGCTAAATAACGCAGGATCACTTCCGAGTCGGTTTTAGTAACTATGAATTAATCAATGCCCAAATCAAGCAAAAATACGAAGACCTTAAAAACAAATGATAAATGTTTAGTCTTCATGATTTGTATTAATTATTTTAATAACTGTGAGACTCTTTGATAAATTAGCTGCTAATTATAATAATAAAACACAATGGATCATTGCACTCTTGATTGTATCCAAATCATGGGCAATTTCAGCAGGGAAACTACTTGCCAATTCGTTCAAGATAGTTGTGATCAAGATACTGTCCAATTCATCCAAGGTTACTACTGTCTTCTCAATCAATCCTTCATCTTGCTGATTATTCTCGGCGTAACTGTTTATCTATCAAGTTAATTTCTCTCGTTATCATCTATTTCGCTTTGAACTCTATCAACTAAAACTTCTTGGCTCCCTGTGTTGAAGAATTTATTGTCAATGTTCGTATGTGTTGCTCTATATAGACATGTCACAGGCCTTGGCAGGAACAACTCTTCTTGCATTTGCAAACGGAGCACCAGATATCATAACGGCAGCTGTGGCTGGCTCAAGTTCTTCAGATTCTACAGCTTTAATTCCTTTTGGTTCACTATACGGAGGTTCCCTATTTGATATGGCTTTTTTATTAGGAATGGTTATCTATTATTCTCCAGGCCATTTACTGAGTCTGAAAAAAAAGTAAACTATTATTCCCCTATGTTTTTATCTGCTTGGAACAACCTACCTCATTAGTATTTCTATATTCTATGGTAAAATGAATGTACTCATATCTAGCATATTTTTATCCTTCTATTTGATGTAAGCTACTTTTAATAAAGATACATTTGCATTGTTCTCTTCAATGAAAGGAGGAAGGATAAATCATAGAAACTTGTATCGGAAACAAGTAATAACATGAACTCCTAGCAGTTGTCATCGGAAATACCTTCTTCTAAATCCGAGCCAATTCAAGATTCAGCATTATCTGCTTTGACATAAATGGGCCCATAAAAAGTAAAGTAAGATCAAAAAGAAACCAAGGACAAAATGGCTCAATTGGTGCACTACATCAAGACTGCCTGGAAATTTTTAATGACTTACACCATACCTCCTGGAGTCAAGGGTGCTTGGAATCCGGTGAGAGCAGTGGTAAGTCTTGGTCTTGCACCTTTTGTTCTTATTTCATTTTACGGATGTATGATGTTCTCTACTCAGTCACAGGCGCTTTCTCGGACAAAATCTTAAGCATCCCGGCTGCAATCTGGTTTTTTATCCCCTCAGTGCCTTTCATGATTCACTCAATTTTCTGCATCTATAGAAAAAGGATTCCTTAAAAAAGACTTGCCTACACAATATATTCATTCATCATCATTGTTGGATGGATTGCTAATATTTGTTCTGTTTTGATCAATTTGGTGGAATTAGTTCAAATGCTAACCAATATCAACTCAGTATTTCTTGGCTTGACCATTCTAGCTTGGGCAAATTGCATCGCGGGTAAATTGGATTATAAATAGACTATATCTCATGCATAATTTTTGCTAAAAAGGGATATGCCTCCACAGCAGTCGCAGGTATATTTTCCGGACAACTTTTTAATTTTTTGATTGGATTTGGTCTATCAAATATATTGAAAACAATGGATGGATAAAAAGATTTTGATCTTTTTGATTTCTAAGGAGGAGCTTTCTAAAAAATATCCAATTCTATAGTCATTGTTGTTATGAGCTTCTCTTTTGTCTATATGGTTAGTCTAATACTGGCTATCATTCGCGCAAAGTAAACTTATCATTACATAGAGGCATTTTTGGAGTTGCCCATCAAAAAATCACCACGTCCTATTACTACGCTTTTGTATTAACGACTTTATGCTTGTCTTTACTCACTGATTTCTTTAGGGTAGAAAATTGCGATTTATGATAGTTCATTAATCTTTAAATGTTAACTCAAGAATACCTTTTTGAAAATATTCTTCTTATTATGCTAAAATCATGCCATTATGATTTGATTAATCGATTAAATTTCAACAACAATATTAAAAAGCACCCGCGAAGGGGCTCGAACCCTCGACCATTAACTTAAAAGGCTAACGCTCTACCAACTGAGCTACGCGGGTTATTCAATAGCTTTCCCTATAAGACATCAACTATCTTGGACTTCTCTTCCAAATCATCAAATGTGCCATATAATTAGTTATATTGTTTCGCAAATAAATATAAAAAGGAAATAAACAGTCACTTTAAGATTAACATATTCTTGTCTCTGCCAACGCTTCTTGAAAAAATATATATCTTTGATAAAAGCACGATATCAAAATCAAGCAGCTCAAAGAGAATTAAAAAGGACAAGTGTTTCCGTGTAAAAATATTGCATAAAAAATTATTTGACTGCCAAGTCAAACTAACAATTTTAATAAGCATTCATTATATATAATTAAATTTAACTCGAAGACCGGCTCCACAGCATAAGTGACGATTGAGGGTTTTCAATAAGAGAATTCAACAGGGTCAAAGAATTAACCAAATCAATTATTCATGAAGAAATATTAAGAATATTGCTCACAAATAATAAAAGTAAACCAAAAAGCATGATTATGCCAATCTACAAAAGTTTAATATAATTATAACAGCCTTCAGTCTTTTTAAGGAATATAACTAAACTATAAATAAATTTTATTCGAGTGATTATAAAAAATTATTACAAAACTGAATAAATGGAAAATTTGACGAGAGAAGAATGAATCAAAATAGATGAATGATTCAAAAAATCAATCATAATAAATGAAACTATCTTATTAAAAATTTATGCTTTATCAATAATATGATTTATTTATGTGAGAAACAGATCAAACTCTTGCCTCTTCTCAAACTCATACTCATCCAAAATTGAGAGTCTAGATTTTATTATTTCATTTATCTTCGTCACAAATGGAATAATTTTGTAAAAATATAGGAAGGGATTATTTCAATTTTTTGCCCAGTTGCTCCTCCGAGGACAATAAAAAAGTATAGATTGAGTTTATCTCAAGCAATCATTAATATTGTGTAGATAAATTAATTCTTCTTCTAAGTTAAATTCTTTCTCATTCTTACAATTTATTTGTGCTTGACAAAAGGACTATAATCCAATAAAGAAAAGATTTTCAAATAATATCAAATTTATTTATTGCCCAAACTTACCTCTGTAAAAACAGTTTGCCGAGAAGTTGATCGCGATTGCTAATTTTATGAGAATTATTGCATTAACCTTCAATCTTTAATAATTATTATACTCTGATAAGAATGGACTCGACAATCGCCAGCTAAAGCTAATCGCAATATAATGCCCCCATTAATTAGATAAATATATGAGCTGAATAAGGTCTGCATTGCTAACCACCTCCATAAATAATACGCCCACAAATATTTCAAACTGCTATCGATGCCAAATATTACAAAGATTATCATACACTCTGCTCAGTATTAACAAAATATTACTAAGTCAAGAAGTGGAGCAGTATTCAAAAATTATAAACAAATTGAAAAGGAAAAATATATACGGTAGACATGAACTACTACTGCCTTGATTCTGTGGAATGTTCACTAATGAAAGCAATAACTTTTTCTCTTTAATTCAGAAGCACAAGTAGGAATAAATCATGATGGGTGATAAAATGGTTTAATATTTTATGATATCTATCTATTAATTATTAGTTTATCATAGATTATCCATAATAAATTTATTTTGATTCACATGCATAAATGTGGAATACATCATGGCGATTCATCTTCCCCGTACTCTTCAACAATGTAATCTTTTTCATTTCCCCTAAAGACTTCAGGATGTTTGAGTTTAATGTGCTGATTTAAGCTGCCTTCAGATCTAAGTTATTAAATGCAATACCCATATGATTTTGTGCATCCCTCCAATTGACATTTATAATGGCGCGCAATATCCCCAGCAGATCGTCGAATCCGCCTCTTTTTTTCGTCAATTTGTCCGCTATTTCCCTATGATAACTCTTCAGCTTTTTTCTAATTTATAAGAGAAATACTTCTAACTTTCCCAGCTTTCCAATAAGTTCTGCTTTCTCGATATTTAGTTCCTTAAGCTGTGTGGCGAGGACATGATTGGCGAGATAGAGTCGGCAGTACTCGTTATAATAGTTGATTTGGTCATCCTCGTTATTTTTAATTTAAGTCTCGGGGTAGTCCTCCCGCTTAGGTACTTGATTTTACTGAGATACGCTTTCCTATACTCTTTCACTCATATTTAATATTTATTTATTATTATTCTTATTTGAATGAATCTAATAAAAATTTTCATTTTAGAAATATTTTAAAACTTGGATTATGCCCAATTTTAATATTCATCTAAAAAATATTCTAAGGGTTTTACAACATATTATATTTACACTTTATTTTCCTTAATTTATAGTTTGGAAATTAATATTTTTGGCTCCATCATTTGATTGAAGGAAACTTGAAAAACTTTTAAAAAGCAAAAGTTAAATAATGATGAATATAAATAGTTGATAATAGGATAAATGACTTATCAATACCTGAGCGATAAAAATGCCGCCACTCCCGCTCGTATCCAATTTTCTTATTCAACCTCTGAGGGCATTTCAAACATCATTACAAAGTTAGTGGAATGACCTGTTGTCGAAAGAGTACCTCTTCTAGATACGACTTTGTACACTGGACAGTTATATATACCTTTTTCAGGGGCTTTTCGATCGGCTTCAGGTAGCAGCAACATCATTGGTAGGGCTAAATAAGAAATATAATACATGAATAGAGCTCTTTCGGTTTCGGATCAACAATTCTCTTTTGTTATTTGCTCCATCTTGCACCCTATAAAAATAAACCATGAATATAACATCCATCTTCAGGCTTTTATCGAACATCACTTGCCTCGAGATCAAGGTATTTAAACTAGAAACTTAGTTTATCAATGGCAATGACGTGCTTTCGAGCATAGTTTTGAAGAGTTCCTGTTAAAAAGGCTTGAGGAAAGAAGAAACCAGAAATCCAGAAGCATTTGGGAGTTCCATGGTCAATCCACTCCTGTAAAAAGTTAATTCGATTGTTCAAATCTTAAGTCCAGGAAGCTAATGGTTTCATTGAAAGGAATCCTTTTTGATCCCATATTTTGGGAACTTGATTATCAAATAGAGAATTAGCGATGAGTTCGAGTTCCTCACTCATGACAATCAACCCCTTCAAAGCTTTCTTGACATTAATTAAATTTTATTTCATCTATTCCAATAATCTGTTGTATCGAATGACTTCTTGCACCAGCACAGTATTCATTGATTATTAATAACTTGTCGGGTATCTTTTTTGAATTTCAAAGATGGGCAAGACATCAGGCGTTTTAGATTGAACAAATGTGGCGATCTCTGTAATCACTTCCTCTCTTGATTTGCCAGTACCTGTGCCTGTTTTTGGTTGCACTGATAAAATAGATCCAAGCATATCGAAAGTCTATGCTTGAGAATTGGTGATTTAAGCATTATCATGCAAGCCAAAGGCTTCTGGAGAAGGATTTAGAGGTAATTTTTCAATATAGTCAATATATTGTTCAATTGTTGTAGCATCAGGCTGTCTGTAGTTTCCAGAAGCTGAGAACTTGTGTCCTATTTTGAGTGTATTGGCATTTAGATATACTTGAATAATAGTTGTGATCAGTCTGACGTCTTTATCATCAGTTACTCTCCCACCATAGTTGATTTCAGCCCCTAGGAAGCTTAGAACTTTGTATGGTATTTCTTAATATTAATCCAGTAGCATTCTGAGTTGTTTTTTGCAAACCATCAAATCTTAATTGGTAAATTCATAAGCTATATTCCAGCCGATTGGTCCAAACTTTCTCCGATCTTGTACAATAGCGTGGAAAAGACAGAACCCAAATAATAACTTTTTAAATTACTCTGTCTTTTTGCATTAGCTGAACTCTTTTTCATCCATGTTTTTATAAGTTCGCAACAGATTGTTTCTTAGGCCTTGAGGGGGCTATAACGTCATTTTGATACTATTTTGTAAAATAGGAATTGAGAATGATTCAGTGGGCATAGAAGTTAACCATAATCTAAAATCTTTATGCATACCAGTATTTAACCCTTCGACAAGTAGTTAAAGTTAAGGCATCCAACTGATTGACAAATGACAGTTTTGAAGTAATACCCAATACCCTTTGGAACATGATAGTTATACTAAGGCTTTAGCCTTTTTTCCTTGTCCTTGACCCAAAGAAATAACTTTGTACTTTTAGCCCATTCCCATTTCATAAGAAAATTTCAAAAAGTCAGCCACTGGATCAGAACCTGATGAAAGAACAAAAATCAGAGGAGAAACAATCGAAGAATCTCGATAACACTTTGACAGATCAAAAGTTGGAGCAACAATAAACTTCTCCCCCATTGTGGCACTTACATAATTTTGAATAGCAGGGATCACTTTATCCGATCTAATGCTCTTGATAATAATTATCTTTTGGAATAAGTCTAGTTAGTGCTCATAAGGTTCTGGTAAATTTTAATTTTGCGGTGAAGCACTATCGAAAAGAATTTTCCACTTCTCAGAATGTGCCATAAAATGTTCCTGTATATTTTTAAATGCTTAAAGCTGTCCAGTTCCATAGAACTGTCGATAGAAATCTGGCCACTGATTTTCAGGGATCCATGTAGTTGGATTGGATGGTACTGTAATTTATCCTGCTGGTCCTGACAGTAAATATCTCCATTATTTATTATTAATCTTATGATCACCTTGTCTGATTTTAATAGTTAGCACGAACGAAAATAATAATTTATGCTTCTCAAATAAACTTCGGCAGACATTCTCGTAAAGAGAATAAGTGAAGTGGTTGCTCATGTTAGCCAGTCTTTATTAGAGCTATTTGGAAGGAGAACTATTTTATACAGAAAGCACAAAGAGTCGCACAAACCATTGAAGCGAATACTGATACATAGGATCGATTAAAGCAAAATCGATGATACAGAAGAAAAGAAGGGAAGCACGATAAGCAACAGGCCTATATCCCTCACGTGTCAAATCAATTTGTTTTTCTGTAATTTTGGATTATTCCACTCTTTTGTTAATTTCCTGACTTGTTTTTTTGGAATTTGACAATTAATTAATCAATGATTCGTCCTTCAAAAATTCATCAATATTGCCCTCTGTGCTAGACAAAGCCTTTAGAATGGAATCCTCAATACTAATGAGAGTTTTTCTATCCTCTGCGTTCTTAGTCACAATTTATAGTTTTTTTTGCTCCATTTGAGGGTTTTCTAAAGCCACTATCTGCGCTAACATTTGTTATTCTAACCCTGAAGGAGTAATGGCAAAGTTAATGACAGAAACCTTCACAAATATTTATGGTGGATAATGAGGATTTGGCAAAGTAGTAGTCATATAAAACTTAAAGTTTTTACTGTAATTGATTGTTTTTTAACCAATGGTGATAGAATAGCTGGAGCCAGTCTTTACTATTTTTTGTAACAGAATAGGCTCTAACGAAGGATCAAGGTCTTTTCCGACACCTTCCAATAGAACCCATTTTCCAAATTGAACAGCCAGCTCAATAGTCCTCATTAAATTTGCTTCTGTTGGTTTTGAAACGTTAATTCCTTCTTCATGCTTTGCTCCGAGATTTTTAATAAATTTATTTGCTTGATTTTGAGGATCAATCATAAGAGGCCATCTTTTAGTTTTATCGATAATAACTCCATTTTAAGTTGAAGTATCGTCTTTAGGCAGACCAGAGATATTCCAAGATTGTATAATGACGGGAACTCCCAAAAATACTCTCATAGTAACGTTTTAAGTATGTTATATACCAATTTCAGACAATCTCTTTGACCATGTTTTTTACATCCTTATCCTGTATTCGGCAGTAAAGGGACCTGAATAAGCGATCATTCCTGCTCCCACAGCACAATTTCCTGGAATTAAATTAGCCTATTAAATCATTCTCTTCACGTCTTTGGTCCATCTAATTTGTTCATCGGATAAACCACTAATAAGTTTTTTTGCCCGATCCAATTTAACCTTGCACAATTATATTTCGGTTGTTAATTTTTCCTTTTCTTTCATCTTCATATCAAACATGTCTTCAAGTTACTTAATCTTTTTATTTACAGCATTTAGAGCATCAATCTTAGCTTTAAGGAAAGCTGTTTTTTCAGCAAGAGTTTTTTGAGTGGCTTCCAGTTTTTATCGAAGAGGCCTTGTTTAATTGAAGACCTTGTTGAAATCGTACATAGCCTTAACCCATAAATACAAAAACTGAATAACATAAGATGCAGTTTTTGCTCTATCCAAAGTGAACTAGGGATCATTCAAAATCTTTTCTTGCAACTTTTTAATAAATTGAGGATTAATGTTTTATTTCTTATATTCAGTCAGTTATTTCATTAGGGTTGTCACATCATTTAATAAGTATTTTTTTGCAGTTTAGAAATAATCCTACTCCTTTTTACCATCGTTTGTTTTTACTATGATTTGACCTCCAGCTCTTTTTATACTGTCCTGAAGCAAAATCACAATACCTCCTAAGACCACTCTGATCACATTAGGCGGATTTGTAAGAGCTTTTATCTCATTTAAATGGTCTTTCTTTAATTTTTTGACTTCAGCAAGGGTTATTTAGAGTGAAGCATTTGCCTAAGCTACTGATGCTTCGGCCTATGCTGCAAGAGCCGAAGCCTATGCCTTTTGAGCATTAGCTATCTTTTCTTAGGCGGATACAACAATCTGCACTTCTTCAGCATTCGCTTTATCAACAGTTAATTTCTCCATAAGTTTTTCTGTTTCAATGGACGCTTTTTAAAGTTAAGGCTGCATTAAGACTAGTTATTTTTGCATAGTTTATACAGCAATATTGGCTTGGAGTAATTTATCCAAGCCATTTTGCAAACGGGCGATGGAAAATACAGACTCCTATTTTTTTTATCTGAGAACTCTCTTATAAGTCGAAAGCAGTTCTAGATAGATGGTAGGAGTAACATGATTGATTCTACTCAACTAAGCTTTAAATTTGATGGATTACTTTTCTACACTTTTATGAATGGTCTTAAAAATTTACACGAATAAATCTAATTTTCCTTCAAGTCCTAATTATATCTATATATCTGCCAATTGCCCCTTACCTACACCAATTAGAGCCTACTCAGGCCATTAGCTGAACCAATCAATGGTGCAACCATTGACCAAACTTGGGAACATTCTTAATCTGGTGGCAAAAGCATCACCAATAGGGCTCATGCATATAACTATATGGATATTTCGCTTTACCCGAGCCAAATACATCGAAAATATATTCATCTTATTGGGTTGTAAATTTTTCTTGGCACAATCTCCCTTGCAATTGGATATAATATCCTCCATATCCTTTTCATTATATAAATTAGCCACATCTCCACTATTGAGTACATTATTGATATCTTCGAGCATCTGTTAATTTATGATCTGGGTATCAACAAAGAGGAAGGTTAATGCTTTGTTTTGAACACCTGCATTGAGTAGAATATCTTTTATGTCTTATCGCCAATTTTTCATTGAATAGTTTTTAATTACTTCAATTTGACGAAGAGTATAGTTCATAATATAAGTAGCAAGTTTTGCCAAGGACTGTCGACCACTACCTCCCACACCGAGCAACAAACCATTTCCTTGAGGTTGACGAATAATTCTAGAAATTCTTGAGACATGCTCGCATGCATCTAAAAACATCACTAATTTCATTGCTTTTTTGCTTCCAACTTAAACATTGTGTTACTAAAGATATTATATAATTTTTTCGATAAGCTTATCAAGATCTTCTGTTTCAGTATATGGTCTGTTCTCTCCTTATCTTCCCTGCATAAAATCAGTAAACACAATTCTTTTGCCTTAAAATTTATATCCATCCTATTTTTTACCGGCTTAAGCTTATGGTAGAGGTTCTTTTGTAATAGATTGAAAAGTATTTCCTATGTTTATGCATTCTGCAATAAATAAATCTTTATCTTCCTTACTCACCAAACGATCGTGATAAACTCTCATGTTCTCATGATACCAAAGATGAATCATATTCTTTGTTGTTGAGATGCTTTTAGGACTTGCCGAACAAACACCCTGGATTACTTTCCATATATCTCGGAGATTGAAAGTATAATGCGATTTAGAAGGAGTAGGAAGTAGTTACTTTTTCACAAATTCAAATATTTGGAGGCAACTTTCACTGACGTGCTTATCGAAATGCCTCATACTCTCAGGGAATTTCCTAAAATAGAAGGCTAATAATGATGTAAAAATGCTGTTGATAATGTCGCTTGGCAATTATGTATAAGCCAACATATTAAAGTGACGTACCAGACGATTTGTGATAAAAGTTCTTCCTCCTCCAGGTGGGCCCATTGTGCAAAGGACAATCAAATCTTCCAGTCTCATGATCAAAAGGGTTTTTCTATCATACCAACCTTTGTGATCGAGATATTGACGAATCAATTCGAGTGGAGGCTGTGCACCATAAGTCTATTTTTTTGGCATGTTGAGATCATCGATAAAAATTATACATTTCTTTCCGATTGGAGGACCATAATAGCCTTTTCTTCTTTTTTACATTTTACTATCGATTGTATCTTGAGTTTGATTGGCACCAGTTTGAGCAGAAAAAGCAAGGGCAATGTATTGATAGGTATCGCTTAACCCAGTTGAGAGTAATTATGAACAATTTAATGATTTGCCAGTACCAGTAGGGCCCAAGGTTAGAACATGATAATTTTTAGTCAGAAGTAATTTTGTTAAATAAAGGTTTCTAATAGAGTCTTTTGTGGGAATAGCAATTTAATGATAAGCTAATTTTTGATCAACTTAGAATCTTTCTAGACTTTTGGTCCACAGTACCCACTCCATATCTTTTTACTTGTACTAATAATCATAAATTGAGTTTTAATCAGGGAAAATCTTCATTTTCTTCTTGATTCCGAGTTATTTGAGAAAAATATTAAATTTTTGTCTGCCTTCCAAATTGGTTGTGCATCCCAATGACCATACCATACCCCAATGGAAGATTTTATCAATAATTTGATCTAAGTGATCAAGTTCCTCTGTAGTAATTTTCTTAACTTCTGTTTCCTTATAATTTTCCAGGAAACAATTTAGTATTCTCATTAAGGATTGAACTAAGTTTCCATTAGTGCTGGTGACTAATTATTTGCAGTTAAGCCTAATAAATTATAAAGATGGCTAAATATATTCATTGAACAGATTTTTTAAGGTTGTTATAAATTTGGTACGCTTTTTAATTTGATCAGGCAACACCTTCATCCAAGACTCAACTAGTGGTTTAATACCGATGGATTGAGGCTAGAGGTAAACCATACCACATCGAGATACAGTAGCTGGCGATGCGACAGCCAAATCTTCAACCTCAAACATCATTGTCATGTGTGGAGTCAGTGTTAAGATCTGACCACTGTTCAAGCAAAGTTTTTTATTATCATCGAGAACAGTATTCATAGACTCAATCCACAGAGAATCGACAGGTCCATCAAAAACAATCCAATGCTTTTCAATAGATTGATCTCTTACACACTATCTGACCATATAAGCCAAAATTCCATCAGTCCATTCGTGAGTTTGTTCATTAAACTAACCATACAACTGTCCCATCTTGATTGATTTAGGATTCAATATATGAAGGTGTACTTTAGCTTGTCCTTTTTTCTATAGAGAAGTCATTGCGGCTGATAAAACCTTTTAGGTTTGAGTTTTACCTCCACCAGTCGGTCCTACTAACATCAAACCATGTCTGACCTGAATGGTATCGTAAAGTTGAATTACCTTGTCAATAAATGATTTTACAGGAATTAAATCAAATTTTTAAGTTTTTTATTGAATGGCATTCAGAAGCTCCCCATAGTCTATTTTAGGCCTTTAAATTCCTGGGAAAAGATCAGTAATAATATTTTCAAACAGTGGTAAATCATCTTGTAAGAATTTGGGAACATTTACATCTCGAAGAGCCCTCAATAATAATTGATCCTAGTCCATATCTGGTAGTGCAGCTTTTAGTAGACCAGCAGCATTGATCACACTACGAACTGCTCTCATACCATAGTCATAATGATCTTGTGAAGAAAGTTGTTCGGAAGATAATTTGAAAGTAGCGACCATCTTCTTGGCAAGATCCCTTCCTTTCTTGAAACCAAAAGAATATAACATGATTTATCCAATCAAAGCATAATCAGGCACCATCATTGCGACCGATCTAAACAATGCTTTTAAGTTATCAGGCAGTTAAGTTCTTCCGGCATATCCAGGGTTCATTGTTATAAACACTGAAAAAGTGGGCAACATTTTAATGTGACTGCCTTCAAAATCGCATTCACTTGACCCTTTTGCCTTTTAGCCGAATAGAATGAGCAATTGCTGAGCAATGACAGACAACACTTCAATATTGATACGATTAAACTCATCAAAGCAGCACCATGCACCGGCTGAAGCTAATCCCTTGAAGAATTTACCAATCATAATATAATCCATAGAATCTGAGCAATTAAATACCACACATTGCTTTGCTAACGCCTTGGCCAGATCTTTTGTTGATTATGTCTTTCCAGTTCCTGCAGGACCAGCAGGAGCACCTCCTAAATTAAGTTTTAATGCTCCCATCAAAGTCATATAACATTTGTCTGTCAACGGAGTAATAACCAATCTTAATGTATTACCAAGATATTCATATCCATAAGGAAAATTTGTTTGGATGCATCTCACATAGCAGTCATCATCAGCCCAATAATATCTCAACTGACTAATCCACTAAAAAGCACCAATGTCTTGAATATTGGCGAAAACTAGTTTTTAAACCACATCCTTTGCATGCACATCGATAACTATCAATGCGTTTATGGTCACTTGCTGTTGTTTGGTGAGAGGTTGTCTTACCAACTAAACGAGATCATTGAGTTGGTCGCTTGATTTTTTAAAATAATTGACAATCTTGTTTGATTTTATAGCTTATTCAACTAGAGTCGTCCACCATATTTGAGACCCATTGAGAATACACTGTCCAGGATGATTGCATGTCCATTATGTCCTTTTTGTTTCTGGATACTTGTCAACTGAATTCTTAAGTTCATATCGAATAGAAGCCTTCATCATATTTTCGACCTCATTCATCCAATCTTCAACGTTTTTCTAATTAGGATTAACATCCTCAATAAAATTGACTTTCTCTTTCTAAGCTGAAAACATGGCGACAATTTGCTTTTTGTAATTAAACTCAATGGTATTAATATTTTCAAATACTTTTTTCAAGTGAGGCTGCACTGCAGTTGGCTACTTAGTTTGTGAAAGGATTTCAAGGAGATCATCATTAGAAAGGAAGTAAAATCGGGCAAATTTTTCTCTCTTTTTTTCAAGATATTCATTTAAAGATTTTTGAATATGCTCCAATTTTTAGTTTGCTTCTCTGAATTTTTAGAGAAGTCCCTCCGTACAACAAACTTGCATAACATTAGAATATTGCTTAGCCAATGCCATATTACCTTTCCAAATATTATCAACGGTCCTGAATTTTTTGCTTTAGCCTGGAAGTTGCTTTGAGATATCTCCTGAATCGAATATCGGTTGAAGATACATCCAGTTTGATTGGCACTTCATCCATTCCTCCATGACATCAGACACGGTTTTTAGTTTCGTATACCAAGTCATTATTTATTCCTCAAATGGCTTTTTGAAAGCGCTGAACTGAATGACTTGTGTATTGACAATATGTTCATCGAGTGTGGCTTGAATTTAATCATATCCTCGAATAATAAAGGTGTTCGATTTATAAGGGTGCAAATCGAAATTAATTCCATCCCATATTCTCCACATTTCCTTTAACATTGTTTCAATATTATACTATTTCGATGCTTTTTCACCGATTTCCACGCAAGCATCAACATGTTTTATTAGACCCAAACTTAGAATTTTTCTAAAGGTAAATCCTTACTCATCAGGATTAATATTTACCTGAGCTAGTTTAGATACTTCTGACCAGTGCCTTTCTTTCATACCATCTTTTCGAAGAGAAACCATTAAAGGTAGATTTGGCTTAAATTTGTCCATTTATTGTCGAACTTTCTCGCCAATGGCTACAATTTGACTCATTGAACGGTCTTTAAAGTATTTATTTGCAGTAATAATGCTTCTGAAACTTTCTTCCACAAACTTCTATGCGGCATTTGCATCAATTTGATTGAATTGATTGTCCATCCATACATCAATATCGGTGTACCATCTATTTACAATGGACCACAGTGTATTGTAAGGGGTAAACTCTTTAGTAACAGTTTGTAATCTTTGATAGTCAGTTTGCTATCTTCCAAACAGAATTTCTCTTGAGTTGAATTTTCTTGATTGCTAATTCAAAAAATTCAAATTTTGCATGATCTCAGCGCATATTTTAATGATGGTCGAGTGATTGGCGACTGAGTTGTTTGTATGAAAATTTCGAATGATTTTTTCAGTGCTTTAAAAGGTTTTACGATATTTCTATTGCTATTAAAGCATATCGTCTTCGTATTTCCTTTTTTCTTTTTAAATGAGTTCTAGTCTATCTTGAATGAAGTCATATAAATCTTTTGGTTTCTTATAAACAGCCCATCTATTTTAAATTTCATAGGGTTAAAATTTAAACATGTACTCCTCCATCATGATGTATACTTCCGCATTTTTGTTGACTTCCACTTTCATCTTTTCGATTTCGACTGATACTGATCCTTCTAGATAGTCTTTTAATTCACTAGATTCTTCAATATTGGCTGTGGGTTTTTTGATTTTATTCTAAATTTCTTTAAATCCTTCAAGTTGTTCCACAGTCGACTTGATGACTTTTTTGGAGATAACCTTGATTAAACCCTGAGCTATTTTATTATATTTATTAGCCATATAATCACAAATCTATTTTGTTTCAATTTCAAACATACCCACTTGTATCTTTTCAACAATTTATTTTCGGATCTATTTTTATCTCTTTTTATTCACCTCAATTTCTTCTTTAATCTCCCTTATTTACTTTGTTTCGTCTTGCTCAATTTTTTCAAGCTATTTTTGCAGATTAAGCAGTAAGAATTGTTTATATTGAGAATATTTTGACAGATAAGTAAAAAGGGGGTCTGTTATGGAACTTAGATCTTTTTTAAATTGATCAAATAACTACCAAATCCATAAATTTTCATCTTCAACATTAACTCCTGGACGAATCTCGAGAGGACTTGGTCTTGCCGACGGTAATTGAGTTATTTTTATCTTCCCTTTCACTATCTGATAATTTTCATAACGAGGTAAAAACCTTGATTCAAGGTCAAAAATATTATCCAAATCCGCGAGCAGCTTGATAAAGTAAGAGGCGAACAACTCATAAAACTCTTTTGGAGAAAGAGTAAAAGTAAAATCATCCTCAGTTTGATTAATCTTTAGCATAATACAGAAGAGAGGAATTTATTTTTTGAGGATGTGATGTGTAGTATGCTTATATTTTAAGAGATCGTCAGTTGTGATTTCAGTCGACTATTTATCGTATATATTTTTGACGAATCCAGCTGATTCTATTTCAATTCTATCGGGAAGATACGCAGCTATCATCCTATAAAGTCCATAATAATTGTTTTTTAAGCATTCGATAAGGGCATCTTTCATCATGTGTTGAACCAACTACAAAAGTCTTCTAAATCTATCCTCGTCGAGTATTACACATTTGTTATCTTTACCAATTTTAAGATGCTTCTTTATTGCTTCGTGAATTCTCGTAGGAAAAGTATCGATTATTTTGCGTACTCCTTTATGAATATAACTTTCTTGAGCGTGCTTAAAATCTTAAAGCTTTGTATATCCTGATACAAAGTTAGTGTCAAAAAACTAGACACCCTTTAATTATAAGCATTCATGTTTGATAGCATCTAGGGCATTAATTACCTCTTTTAGACTATAAAGTGATGCTAATCCGAAGGCCTTGAATTTTTAATCAAATGTTTTAGAGTCATTTTTAATTATTTTACCAAGACTAAGGACTACTATTTACTTTTCTCTTTTTAGTTGAATGCGTCCAAAATAAGGAATTTCTTTCTTTTTCTTAAAATCTAGCTTTAACTCTTTAGAAAACATTTTATGTGAGTCTCCATTACTAACTAGATGCTTTCTAAAAAGTACTTAATTCTGAAGTTTAGTGAAAGCAGTGTTCATTTCTTACATCAAGGGGTCTATTTGCGCTTTATCAAAAGGACAGGCAACTTTGTTTAGCACAGCAGTCTGAATTTGAGTCTATAGACCATTTATATCATCAAGAGGCATATTGTCAACGTAATAGTTATATCGAAGTAAATTATCCATTAACTTTCTCAATTAGGTCCCCTTGATTATCTTAGTGAGCCAATGAGATAGATTTTATTCTGGAAAAAAAACTTCCCATCTGCTGAGCAGCACATATCCAATCTAATTTTTATACCAAAATCCAACTTCTTCTTTATTTTATTTAGATTTTAACTTTTGCATATTTTTTTAATTTTCTGTTTATTTCTTCACTTAGTCATCAATAAGAATAACTTATTCAAACTTAAAGGTCTATTTGTCAAATTTCAAAGCTGGAATTGTTTTATGTGTTTTTAATTTCGCAAGCCAGACTTAAGTCGAAATAAAATCGTACTCCGATGAACAAAAAGGATCGAGAGGTAGATAGTCATTTTCTGCCAACAGAGCTTTTAAATCTATCTTCTTTTATATGAGAAGGGCCTATAGATTGTGCTCTTGTTTTTCGCTTTTACGTAGTCGCAAAGGTTTTGGCGGTGATTTAGTCAGATCATAGGGCTTAAATGGCGACTAATATAAGGTAATAAGTACTTTCACCTCCTTAATAGGACTATTAACAATTTGTGATTCATTTTTTTTGGAGAGATATTTCTCTTTGGCAAATAGTTGTCCCCTCAACGGTCGATGATGGCTTCCTGAACTAAAGGTTTTATCGGAAGGAATTAACTAATTTATTGGTTATTTACCTTCATGGGTTTTCCATAAGCATCGAACTAGTAATCAGATCCAGAGACTGAATCTTTTCTTGGGTCTGCCATTATTCAATATAAGTTATAAAAAAGAGTGACTATAAATGATTTGAATTTCAAGTTCAAAGCAAAAAATATCAAAATCAATAATTTATGTAAAATTAGCCCTCGAAAAGCTATCAATATTTTTAATTGCAATTTATTTGCTTTTTAATAATAATATAATGAAAGGAGTGACATCTTAAGATAATCTCTCCGCCTATTTTATGCGGCAACGCCCTAAAATTGACGTGGTGGATATCACCGAGCTGAATAAAAAAATAAAATCGATAAAGACAGCTTTAAAAATAGCAGAAAGACACAATGAGTAGCTGCATACAAAGATAAAGCATTTGAAATAAAACCACCAGTTTGAATTAGTTACGATTCAAACTGAATGTCAAAAATACAAATAATTATATAGTATGCTGGTGGAGAATTACGAGCTTAAAAATTTATAGGTGAAGTAGTATAAGAAAAAGATAAAAAGATTGTAAGTTGAACATATGAAGAACAATAATTTATAATAGATTGAAATAATGGATGAAGAAAATCGTGAGTTTAAGGATACAATTATGAGGCAGTCTAAAGATCTAGTTAAATTGAAAGAATAAAATAACATATTGTATTAACAGGTCTATTAAAAAAGTGCCAAAATTCAGTAATTTTAGAATTTTATAGCCAAAAATTATGTAGGATCCAATCGGGTAACAATGTATTCATGTAGATGGATTCCAAGGATAAATCAATATTAAGTAATATGAGAATGGCCCTGGAATCTAATAGCGATGAGTTTTAAAAGATTATTCATTAAAAATAAAAATTATTAAGCCTAAAAGCAGAACTAGAAAAGGACAATAACGATCTTCTGATAAAACAAGCAAAAATGAGTACTGAGCTTGAATACTAAAAGAAATCCAATCAATAATTAAAAGAACGACTCTCCAAGCAATAAAAAGAGATAGATAAATTGTAAGCGGAGAACAGAAATACTAATCAAAGGTATAGCTAATTACTAACTGTAAGATAAATGTTATTTAGTTCAGTCTCGATCTGCAAAGGGATTTCTAAAAATAATTGCATACGATTGCAAAGTAACTTAATAGGGAGGAAAGCATTAAAGCCGGTTGATACTCACGTACTATAACTCATATAATATCAGTTATTTCAATTTATCAATAGCCATCAAATAGTTTCGCTACTTCATCTTTAGGTTGCATAGGACGTGTAGGTTACGTAGCTCTTCAGCGAATTGGGAGTTGCCTTTTTGAGGTGATTATTTAACCTTTCTTTCAGTTCTTAATACTAGAATTGGTACATTTTTATATTATGTGCTTCCTTTAGACAATCTTGCCCAGTAGCTCATGCCTTGCGTCTTTGCTTAATCCTAGGGTCCCTTTATCTCCATAAGATTTTGAAGCCTCAGATTTAATTCTATTGCTTGAAAGTCTTGCACCAGACCTATCATAACTATCTAACTTCCTCTTTTTTGAGTTTTTGTTAACTGATTCTCTATTTTGAGAGTTATTATTCGAATAGGTAAATATACTACTTTTGTTTTCATTTTAATATTTCGAAATTGAACTTATTACATGATAGCTTTGATGAATTCCCTTTTTTTCGTAATGGAGCATGTGATTAATTTCCTCTATGCACTTACTCATTCTATTTAATTTAGCAGCCTGCTCTGTGATAATTTTATTATCCTTTGCCTGAAGATTGAATTGTCTTCGAATCAATTTTTAAAGCCCATCTAACCGCGCATGCAAAGATTGGCCAGTATTGGGGCAATAATTTTCCTTGTTTGAAATGAGTTCAGATTAATCACAAAAAGAATAGTTATATTCGGTGATGGGATTCTTATTTTTTATGAAATTGATTTTGCTCATGGATCTAACAGATAATTATATGAGTATTCTTATGAAGTATAGATAATTTATCATGTAAAACAAACTATCATTTTTTATTAGTTAGGAAAAAAGATTTGCTATCTTCCGCGCAGTTTTAATAAAAAGGCTATTCTTAGTACATCCCATTTAGCTGTTTCTAACTCAGAAAAAAAATACGTCGTAATTATCGATGAAGGTTAACTCATTACTAACCTTTTTTAAATAATTTTGCTTAGCAATCACCAACTGCATCTCGCTTATTTTTTGGCGCCGATGATGGAGATCACTTTCTCCTGTTTTGATCCTTTAAAAACTTTAGCGAGCTGCTTCAAAATGTTTTTCTCTACTTTTCGATAGCTTTTGCTTTAATTGCTAAATTATCTGATATGATACCTGTTTTTAGGATTTATTCTTTGTGTATAAATGTATTTGTGTTTCCTCTATCTAATTTTTTATAAGTAAACTTCGAATCTCCTGATTAAGCTTCATCGTTTTTGCTCTTTATCTGAGGTCATTTTTGTAAATGTCTTAATTTTTCTTTTTCTCTTCCAGCAATTTTTGCTCAAAAAGATTCAATTTTCTATTCTCATACAAATTAAGAAATTGCACTTTCATCTTTTGGGACTCTCGATACTGCTGATTTATCATTTTTTTGCTTTCGTTATATCGAGCTAAAGTCATCTGATACTATAATTATAAATTTTTAATGTCTTGTTTATAGGTTTTGATCTTAACTACGGGATTTACTTCTGGATCAAGAATGAGTTGTTCGTGTGTGAGTTTTTTATTTCTAGAGATATATGATGTTTTGGGTCGAACATTGGTGGATTGAGTGAGAAAAGTGGTCTACGTTGATTTTTAATTTTTCATGCCTGTTTTATTTAATTTATTAATCATGAATCACTATCAATTAATTTATACTATCGCTTTCCATGGACAATAGATTAAGTTATAAAAATTAAAAATATCAATTATATTGAAAGCTATCGTTCACTGTGTGATGCGAATTGGATCGATTCTTTTAATTTTTCAATTCCAGTCTATCAAATCTTTACACAATTTGGAAGTCAATACCTGAAAGAGATTGTTAAAACAATTATTTAATTTTTAATGAGTGGTTCTATGACAAATTAAGTTGTTGGTGTTCTTTTTATTGGTAAATTTTAATTAATTTATAAAAGTCCTCCACTGATTCATAGAAATTATGTTGATTAGGTGATCCGAGGATTGCTAAAAGCTGATTATGTAGAGATAAACTATGCTAAGTATGTTAGTCAAATATTCTATTGTATATTTACTCAAGTTTGTCACCGTTGGGTGAAAAAATTTACTAATCAGGGATATGATGAAGTTATTTTTATTTTTATTTAATAATCTAATTAAATGTAAGATTAGCCTATAGCCTAGTTTGAGAGTGATTAATTATATCACTTACTTCTTGTTTTGACAGACGAGATGCCAACTCATTTAGATATTCAACCAATTTTTATTCTTCCTCGATTTTTAAGATGTCAGCAACCAATGACTTTTCCTCGTTGAGAAAGTTCAAACAATCTTCAAAGCGCTCATCTAATATTGACTGAATAATGTATTTCAAATCCTCAAGTTGTTTATTTCCTAAAATGTTGCTAAAGTGTTGTAACTGTTCTTTTTCTAAATTGATCAAAGCCTCGAGGGGATTATCTTCTTTTGTATTTTTTATGTTCTCAACGTTTCGATCTTCTTTTAATTTTAACGGTAGTAATGGCGATTGATCTTGAAATTTAGTCAATAATTGTTGAATATTTTTCACTTTATTAAAAAGATAAGGATTTTCTTGATAATTAGTTCTAATCTCGTCCATAATAATAATTACTTCTTGTTCAGTGACCGAATATAATTGCTGATATCCTCGCAATTAATTATCTTTTATGAGAAGTTCATCCCGCATGCTATGCAGTTTCCTTACGATTTATTTGTAGTTAATTTTTAATTGATTGATGTCAATTGACTAAGAGTTAAATCCCTATCCCAATTATCCCAATGGGATTATTATTGAAGAACCCTTTTCTTCATTGATGTCTTCTTTTATTTAATGCAGAGTATTTTTGCGTAATGAATAAATATTAAATTGATCCTATGATTCGATTAACTTTTATTGGCTCAGTTTTTCATTTTGTGTTTGCTCTAACAAATTCAAATAGTCCCCAATCTTCTTTCTACTTTAACTTTGTTAGCCATACTAATCCTGCTATTGCTGATATTACAATATATCCTTGACTAAGGCAATGAGTTAAAGCTCAGATCTTTCGAAATGATTTTTCATTTCCTTATCATTACTTTTAATAGTTTCTTAAATTTACGATAGTTTCGTTAAGAAACCAACCTTATTCCTCTCTTTTAACAAAAGTGAGGTTTATTATATTTTCTATTGGATATCACTCACCTATCTTTAGAGCTCATCAATCTGCACGAGGCATTTCTTTAAAAATTGAATAAAAAATTTATCGTCGGAGATATTTCCATTTTTCATGCGCATAATTCCTTCACTCAGATCCAAACCCTCATAGTTTCTATCAATATCTAAATATCTGTTTCTATCTAAGTCGGATTTAATTTAATTAAACTAAAAGTCAGAAGATGGAAGTTCAGAATCGCCGTTATCTGATTTCTTGGAATCATATTAAGATTAATTTTCTTCTTATAAGATATATAAAGGATTGTCATCCTCTTTAGCATTCATACTTTCTTAAATTTTATTAATTCTCTCCTCTAATATACGCATATATGTTTTTTTATCAGAAATTTCTGCCTCATTTTTCATTTTTTAAAATAAAGTTTGCTCAAGCAATTTTTATGTTTATTTGAACTTTTTTTCTATATTTTCGAGGTATTATAATTTTTTTTCGAGAAAAGTACAGTTTTGACGTTGAGCTTAGATCTCTTCATGAACAATATGATTTTCCTACTGCAGCTATAAAATTGTCTGTTAGTGGCCTCGGTACATCGTGTTTTCTTTTTCAAATTTGCATAAAATAACATTAAATAACTTCTAAAGACTAGAATTAGCCAACAATATTTTGACTTCTTCTCCTCTCTCAGCAAAAGAAGGGTCTTTAGAAGAATTTTCTATGAAATCACATATTAATGTAATCTTATCAGCCTAGCTAAACTTTTTTTATTATTCACGATGCTTTTGAGAATAAATACTACTACTCTTGGAATGCGTAGATGATTTCAAATTAGCCTCTGCTTCGAGATGATTCACATACGCTTCGAGATATTCAATTTTTAACTTCATTTTTTAAGACTCACTTTCCCTTTCTCCTTATTTTTTATCATTTTGATTCTATGAATGCTTATGATCCAAATGATTTGTTTTTTGGCATTGATCTTCAAGTTAAGCTATATATGCTTCTGCCGATTATAATTTTAGTTTTGCCGACTCGAGTTAAGCGTACAAATTTTGACTTCTTTGACTATTAAATATATTGCTCCGTCCTGGAAAGCTATCACTGGAAGTGACTATATTTTTATTGGATAAAGGTTCATCCTTTCCAATCAATCCTTAAAACTTTTCTCGTAATTATCTCTAAACGTTAACTTTTTCTCTTAGGTGTGCCTGCAAAGCTTGTTCTCGTTACTTTAACTCCAGATTGGATTCTGTTAGTTTGTTTATTTATGTAAAAGCTTTGATAAGTTGTGTATTATTGACTGAGGATGAAACCTATGATTTGGCATTATGACTTTAAGAATTTTTATTAATTTTTTCTATTATTTCGTGACTCTCAAATAATTCATTACTTTTAAACATAATGTCCCTTCTAAGATTTTGTACGGTTTCAGATAATTAGTAATTTCTTTAAGTTAGCTAGAAATTGATTGTTTTCAAGCTTTTCAATTCGACCTGCAACATTTAAATTTGTTCCTAATATTCATTGATATAAAGCCGTTGTTTCTGACTGCTGCTCAGCCATTAATTCTTTTACTCTTCAATGCTTTCAAAGTTAGTTCTCATCTGTTTAAGCTCATCTTTTAACTTATAAGAATATTCTCTCAATTTCTTTATTTCCTCTTCCTTCGCTATAATTAAATCATTTTTTATATCAAATTATTTAAGTTTTTATTGATGAAAATAGTTATCCTTTTGAGTCTATTCTAACAATTGCTTATAATCCGCTACCTCTCTACTAAATTTGTTTATTTTGAGATCATACTCCTCTTTAATTGTTTAAATTTATGATTGGCTTTGTTCGATAGTTGACTGCATCTGCTTTATGCGAGCCTCATATCTATCCACTGCAGTCTTATGTTTGGTCTGCATGTTAGATATTTCGGTTTTAGCTTCATCAACTTTGCTTAACTAAAGACGCAACTGAGTGATCTCTTACTACAGCAAAACGTTCTCCACTTTGATTCCCTTGCATTCATTAGTTAGTAGCATAATGGCTTCCTCTAATTGATTTTTTTCCTCCGTAAGTTCAAAGAGTTTCTCCTGAATTTGGTCTGTTCCTTCGGTTAGTATACTTCTGGTTGCCAACTGAATATCGATCCTCGACTCGTATGGCAAGTAGGCTTTGCTGTCGTAGATATATCGCGACTCGTTTTTAAGTCTATCAATCAGTATGTTCAGTTCATTATTAGCCTCAATCAATGATTGCTTTTCTTTTTATATCGTCTTGTTTAACGAAGCGAGGCTTTATAACTTAATGCAGAGCTAACTATTGGTAGATTTTTATTTTGAGAGAAGTTATTGTAAAATAGTGATTTCACGCTCAAATGATGCTGCTCTTTAAATGAAATTGCTTTATTACTCCTTTTACTTCTATTTTGGTAACTTTGCATAAATCATAAACTTTGACATATTATGATTCGTTGCTTTCTTCGTTGTTCCTTCCTCATAAGATTATTATTGTCGTAGTTAATTTATATTATGTATATTTCCTTCTTCGGAAAATAGTGTGTTTGCTCTATTCTCATTTAATATCTTAGCATTAAGATTATTACTAACAGACTCTAATTTATCCTGAGATAGGATATCCGTTGGGCGTTCTATCATCATGGTCCTTGGCCTATTTGGTCTCCTTTTCATATTGCTTCTCTATATACTATTGTTAAGGGAATTGATTTAACCTTTTATTTGGTTAATTTATTCTGTCTTTCTCTCCATATCTTTATTATTCGAGTACTTTTAATATTCAATCACCTCGATATAATTCTCAGCTTCATGAAGCTTTTCCTCAAGGAGTTGCTTATCCCTAACTTGCTCCACTAACATTTGATTTTCCTCCTGCAATTCTTCAAACAAATCTTGAAAATGTTTTTTCTCAGAAATGATGACAAAAGCTTCTCTGATTTTTTCTTAATTTTCCTCTTTTAGAATTTCTAATTCTTGTAATTTGAGGGAATTCTGTTCTTCTAATTTCTAAAAGATCTAAATTTGTTTTTTAAGTCTGCAATTAGTTTCAATAACATCATTTATATCTTTGACGTACTTTTCTTCTTGAGATGATAGTTGGTCCATTACTTCGGCTAACTCTTTTTTTAGGTTGTTCTATCTTTACTGCCATCTTTATTTGAGTTAAAGCATTGCGCCTTCTTGTCTATCGATAATTTCTTGAAGATTAGATATAGTCTTTTATAATTTTTGAGAATTAGTACTTTATTATTCTTCTATTCTAAGGGCTTGCTCGCGAGCTTATTACAATTATCGAGAGAGATCAATTATATTATTATTCTTTTCCTGCAACTAATAGCTAATTTTCTTCCATTTTGTATTCAATTCTTCTATATTCATCCTCAACTAAGTTTCTCTTTACTCGCTGAGCATTTTTTATTATTTCCATTTGGATTATTAAATTAATATCTACTCTTTCATCTTCTATATGACCTGAGATAGATCTACGACCTTGGTATTTAAATTCTCATTAATTTATGCTAATTGTTCATACTCTTCGTCATTAGCTTGCCTTTGTCTCATGAGTTCAACTTCTGCCATCGACATTTCTTTCACGCTTACCCAGCGATCCTCATGATTTTAACTTATGGCGTTGGTTGACAATAAAATTACTTGATTGGTTACATGACTTCGAGCAATACCGATACTTTTTTCGCTTTAGTGATTATCTACATTGTGGCCAAATTGACGTTGATTCTCTTTTAATGTGAACTATAGCTGCTATATTTTAATCTTAAGCTTGCCACATTATTAATTTTCATTTTTCTGCTGTAATACTTAACTTTGATACTGTCGGATCTGAGTCTCCTGCCAATCAGAATATGTGCTGATATGATGAATTTTCTCTTATCTTTTGTTGATCTCTTGCTTTAATTCAATATTGGCTTCAGTCAATTCCGTAATCCTTTTGCTTTTTTCCTTTAACCTCTCTTTATAATTGATGATTTTAAGCTTACTCTCCCTGACAATGGCTGCGATTTTAATTTAATTAGAGCGATATGTTTAAATATCCTCTCTTAAATGTTCTATACTACTTTTGAGATGTCTGTTTTATAGGAGTATCTTCATACGAATTTAACAGCTTGTTTTATCATTGCTCAAGTTGCTGTTCTCATAACTTTTTTCATTAGGAGGGCGCTTTATCGTTATATTCTGATTTGTTTCTTTGCCATCTTTAAACTGCAGCATCATTTATGACTTAAAATGTTCATTCACGATCTTAATATGTTACTGAAATAATTAGGGTGTTAAATCTCCAATTTCGTTCTTTAAGCCAATATATTGTGAAGGCTATAATTATTGTTTTTTATGCTCCATTTTTAATTCAAGGTCTTATCTTACCAATGGAATAAAAAAATCCTTTTTTTCTGGTTCATCCATTAAGAATGCAATTTTTATTATAAAAACAGAGAAACATTTAAAATTGCCACCAAGTCAAAGAAAAGAAGAAAAAGTGCCAATGTATTTATCATTTAAACTGTTGATAATTATTTGATATTTACGAATGGATGAAAATTATTAAGATTAAGAACCGCAAAATGCGTCTGAGGAAGTCCCCGAATTCGATTATGAAGCAAGAGAACCGCTGCAGCTTGATAGACTTATTCACTCACTATTGGTCGAGTCTTCAAAGACAAGAAGCATCATTCCGGATTGCCTGATTCGCAAGGTTTGCGAAACCGTGGGTCTTGAGTGCAACGAGGAAGGGTTCTATAATCTGCTTGGAGCAATGGCCGAATTCACTCTCCATGATACTGTTCAGAGCATAAAAATGTTGCCTGAGACAGGAAAGGCCAAAGTACTGAGCACTACATAAGTGAAGAAAACTCTATAATCTGAAGGGATCTTTTTGGGCACTCCTCGCATTATTCCAGAAATGGGTATTTCACAAACAGAGCAGGAGTTATATCACTAATAAGAATGATTTTATTTCTTCCCTAAATCACTGTTTAATGCGATGAAAAACAAGTACATGAAATCGTATTCTTTAAAAGTGTTCAAGAATGACTTTTTTATAAATAAAATAATTGCGCACTTTTATAAAATGAGAAAGTAATGCTTTCATTGAAATTTATAAACTTATAGTGACTTTAGTGATGATATCAACAAGGGGCATATAATAAAGACCGTCTGAGAAGGCATGAACCAGCAGAAGGCAGGGTACGGCTAAGGGTGAGCATATGATGATGGAAGAGTGGACAAGGGGCGCTTACTTAAATCTTAACCCTCTTAAACATATTTGTCCTTCGTCGGTTTATATAGTCTTATTTAATCAGTTGCATATCTATTTATTTCTTTTTATATATAGTGCCGAACACTATATTTATATATGAGTGCTCCAACCAAAACATTTTAATTTAAGCCTTCCTCAACATATGGTTCATCAAAACTAATTAAAAAATGTGTTACAGAAAGAAGTTTACAGGAAAGATAAGGCCAAGATCTGATATTTCTATCATAAGAGACAATTCATCAAAATATTCAAAGTATATAAGCTCAACGCATCAGATTATTAAAGAAAAAAGAACAAATATCTCAACAAATTCAAAAAGCAATTCAGAGGAAAGCGCATTTGGATAAATACGAAAACAAATGGAGATAAGAGGTAAGAGAAGAGTTAAGAGATAGGTTATGGAAGTTGAAGAATAAGCTCAACAAATTACAACAACCAGATGAACCTGCTTATTAAATGGTTAGAAAAGAACAAACATAATATTATTAGCAAGAGATAAAGTAAATAAACCGAAAATTAAATTAAAACAGTGAACATGGTCTAAATTATAAACTGGATGTTTCTCCTTGGAAATTGGAGGTTGATTACATTAACAAGGAATATAAGCAGCTCATAATCGACAGGTAAATTATCGAATGTACAATTGAAACACTGGAAAAGCAATTAATCATATATTAAGAAGAATTGTAAATAAGATTCTCAACCAAAGCTTTATTAAAACGAATGCATTGATCAATCAACATTATTCTGAACTCTTTCAACAAAATTTAAATTGAATACATTGTTTTTGTCTATGCTCGTCGTAAAAATGCTAATCATTTAACAGCAATTATTAATGAATTTCTGAATTGATGCCAATATCAAGCTAAAGATGATTGGTATAAGGCTTTTTTGAGAGCAGCAGTTCTATATTAGAATGAAAATATTTAACATTTTATCGCCAATTATTATACATGAGTTTACTTTTAAAAGCTCAACTATTATATAATAGTTTTTAGTGCTTTTCTTTTGCTTTGTTATGAATCATTTTGACAATTGATTGCTTTAATTAGCATTGTGACCTAATCCAAGTATATTTGTAAGGATTGATTAAATTTGATTCCTCTCCTCCACAGTGCAGTGAAACCCTCTCTAGTTTTATGGTGGGTTTAAAAATACCAGATTTTTATTGAAGCATTAAATATATTTGTTTCAACTATTTCTATGACTAATCTCCTCTCGCAGCCATCTTTTTGTTCTCTTTATTCTATTCTCAAGCCTAATCATTTTCTCGCAACTCGCAAAGTATTCGAAGCCGTACCTGGCACTTCATATTATTTATCCACCCAGCACGAGCCATCTATCAGGAGATATAAAATGGTTTCTGTTTCCTTAGAAGCTGATCTAAAGATGAATGAATGGCGTTGCAAAAATACAACTTCTATTGCTCATGCTTACTGCTTACAATTGCTTCCCCCGGATTGGCATAGACAACAGTAGTATGAAATCTTCATTGAACATTTAGAAGTCAAACTGGCAGATATGAGCAAAATGATTTTGCCAGAAAGTTTGTATATCCTTTTACATAGCCTGACTGCTGTTAAATAATTGCTTCTCAAATTTTAGGAAGTCACCATCAATGAACAAAGCATCGGGCTCAATAGTTTAGGAAAATGCGTTTTATGGTTAAACTCACGTCTCGAGCTTAATTTATGCTAGGAAAGACAAGAAAAATTGAAAAATGAAGGAGACATCATAGATAAGATGATTCATTTAATCTTATAAAAAAGTGAGCCAGCTTGTAAACAGATATTATTGAAAATATTATAGCAAACAAAAAGCCTCAAAGGCCAAACCTTTGAGTTGGCTAAGGACTTACTCTTGGAGGTTGCCCGTATAAATAGAGTTAAAATACCCTAACATTTAAGATATATGGTAAATCAACGTAAAATTTTAACAGATTTAAAGAATTTATAGAGTAAGAAAAAACCAAAAAATATGATAAGAAATAAGTTTAAAAGTTTTATTTCAGATTCAAAAAAACCGCCTTCATAAACCCATTAAAGATAATTAACACGTAAACATTCTCAAGGGACATTCGAGAATTCTTTTCAGAAAACACGTTTATGTACACAGAATTTTCTTTTTGAATTGAGAAGGAAATCTGATCTTACCGAAACTACCAAAACTTTAAAACCCAAATACCTAAAATCCAGTCCTTCATTCCTTAGCACAAATAAATCATGGAAGGATAATAGCGGTAAAACTCTAATGAGAGTGATGTCAAACAATGAATTTGAATCGAAATAACTGGCAAAATGTAAAAGTAATCTGCAGGAGTGTATTAATATTATTAACAATATTAAACCTTCCCCTTCAACACGATCCATCAATTCTCCAATGATCTCAGGCTTTGATTCACAAAAGGAGTATGCTTTTAATTTTAACATGTCCTTTTCTAAGCACTCTGGTCAAAATATTTCAAATATATTGGCTTAGAATCGTGAGTTTAAGGTCTGTGATTCATTGATAGACTCTTTACCATGTAAAATAGTGGAAAATATCGGTCCTTAAGAGTCGCTGGATAATTCTCCAGTGAGAGGGAAGAATATAAAATCGATTTAAAGTATAGAAAGTCAAACAATTATAGGAAGTCAAAGAGTAGAAGAAGTCATAAAATTGAATAAATGGAAGAAAACAGTGGATGGCCTATTATATGTAAAACCCGCTATGAATACGAGTATAATTGAGGGTCTCGATATAAGTGACTATCTCCAGGATGTTCAATTAGACAAACTGGATCAACTTCACAGACAAATGGCAGTTAGTCAAGTCCCTGTGGAAGTTTAAGGGGAGTCTTAATGATAATTGAATTATTTTAGTGGCCCATTTTTTGATATCATGATGAGGTTTACAAATTAATATTAAAATGGGATAAATTTATTATAATTATAAGAGAAAATATAAAAAATGTCGACTGCAAACGATAGAAAACCCATTAGATTAGCACCATAAGTCAATAAAATTATCTTCGTAAGGAATTTGCCCTATAAAATAACGAGCGAGGAAATGTATGATGTGTTTGGGAGATTTGGAGCCATTCGTCAAATCCGAAAGGGCAAAACTGGAGACAAAAAAGGAACCGCTTTTATTGTATATGAGGACATTTTTGATGCCAAATAGGCTGTGTAAAATTTAAATGGTTTTAACGTTGGGGGTCGATACTTAGTTGCCCTTTATTACAGTGCTAAACGAGTTCAGCAAATCAAATAAATGAGCAAAGAGTGAATGATAATTATTTAATTGATGTATAAACTCTTATATAAATTATCTCTATTTCTAATTTAAATTATTTCTTTTGAAATTGGTTATCCAAATAACTGGTATTATCCAAAACATAATAAACTTAAAATAAACAAATTTCCACTCTTATTTAGTTTGTCACTTATTATCTATGAAAATATCTAACGATCAAGAATTTGGAGCATTAGTGGCTTTGGTTCGGTCTGTCTTACTCGAACAATTTTGAATTCTTTCTTTCTGAAGCAATTGAGACATTCTGAAATCTTTTCTCTCATCGTACTGCCCAAATTAAGAAGGAGCTCGATAGCTTCCAGGTCCAGGGGCTAAATTATTGACAAATTACTGAAAGATCTTCTTGCTGAAATGTCTGTGAAGGACAATCTCCTTCCATCCATAAAGGTTCTCTTTCCTGCAGACACATCTCTAGAAAGAACATAGATTCCCTCCCCAGATAAATTGTTTTGAGGATTATAAATTCCTGGACCAGGCACGTCACTGACTGCATTAATTTAACCTTACCCGATTTGTGAAATCTCCTTGAGCGAGGCGGGTTAAAAACCTTAGCTTTTGAATTTCTATGATGGCTGAGGTGATATTGTCCCATTGGATTATGTTCAATCGCTTATTTATTGACGTATGTTCCTGGACCTGGAACTATTTTTATTGTTGTTTGAGGAAAAACTAGGTAATCTCAATTTTACGCTCAGAGGTAACTCTAGAGTGCAACGACCATTTAGGGCTCTCATTATATCTGTACTCTTCATACCTTCCTGGACCTGGCATTTTGCATGGCTCCAGCTGGATATAACTCATGGGTGCGATTTCCTAAATAAGGTAATTTTGACCTATCTTGAAAACAGGGGCGTAAATCCTTTCGAATGCTACTAATTGGTCTCAACAAAGCTCTTTAAATCGTAAGTATTAGGTGGCGGGACGACGTGGAGTGGATTTTTGTCAAACTATAAATCTGTCTTTTTCCCGATTCCGAAACCTACGTTCATTAGTCGCTTACCTGCTCTTCTATTTTGGTTTTCCTTAACTCCTGGAATGTTATAGAAAGTATCACAGCTGAATTACAGGAAACTTACTAAAATTTTGATCTTTTGAAGCGGGAGTCTTTGGCAAAAGTCCAGTTGTTTTTTGCTGTGGAGTTGTTGATGGGGGAGTGGAGGATGGCAGAGGCGTCCATGCATGAAAAGAGTTCGGAAGGGCTGCTCATAAATATCAAATAAAATATTGAGAAATAATTATATTTTACATTCAATGAGAAGCTTTAAATTTGTAAATAAGGGCTTGATAATAGTAAAGTTATTAAATAACCAATAAAATTTACTGATCAATTTCATACCATTCGATATCAGTAATAATTCTGATATTGGGTAGGTCAATGCCATTCATGCAAAGATTATGATTGAAGGTTAAAATTTGATTCATTTTAGCAGATCATTATTAATTTAGAATAATTGTAGGCAGTTAATGGCTTATTCTTGCTAAAAAGTTTTGTATTTCTATATTTAGAATATACACTTGTATTATTAATCATGATTTCTATTGCCCATAGTTCCAAGCTCTTCGGATAATCGCAGCATCCTCCTTCTACCTATGCTTAGTATCTGCAACAGCAACTGCAAATACAGCAAATTGAATAATCTCCATAAATAATTCCCATTCCCATCATCTCAAAGCAACGAGTTTCCGAACGTCTGCTGTAAAATAAAATACGAAGAATTGAGATTAATTTTCAGAGAGAGCAATCTAAATAAAATTTATTACAGAAACGAAAAGAGAAGTAACGATAAATCAGCATAAATCTTCAGAATCGGCTTAAAGTTGCCAATTAATTTAAAGAAATTAACATCAGGGAGAGCTGCTCACAAAAACAGAATCGAGAGCGAGGAGAAGAGGAGAAGAAAAAAGAAAGACTGGAGAGATATCGCCTCAATCTTTAAAAAATAGAAAAGGGCAGGTACAACCAATTATATTTAGATTAAAAATAGAGGAAAAGAAAACTTAATATGTTTTTCGCATTCAAAAACGCATGAATTAAAAATTAAAAGAGGTTAAAGAACGGAAAAAACTCATGATGTCATTAGAGGAACAATCCAGCAATTAAATACATCTGGAAGAATGGAATCAATATAAGAATAAATTGATGCAAAAATACTCAGGACAGAAACGATTGTCTCCTGATCACCTCTATCAGGAATTTCAGGAAAAGAATAGCTGCCTGCAGAATTTGTATGCAGAAATACAGAAGGAAGCTCAATAAACTGTGATGGCCAAACCAACTAGTCAAAAATCCTTAATGCGAATAATCAGAAGCAACGCTTCAACTCGATCTTTACTTTCTCATAATAAAAAAGCGGAGTATTTTGGAATTCATTAGCAGGATATGGTCAAGAAAACCATTAAAGACATATCAAAGATGAGAAATTTTGTTGAAGAACATAGTTTGTGCCTAAATCCCTCCTAAGATGAACACCTCCTTTAGAATTTTGAGGCGTTTATCTTCAAAGAAATATTGTGACCTGATAATTCATCTTAATATATTACTGCTAATTAAAATTGGATTAAGTGCATTCATATTTTTTATCATTATCTTAAATAACCAATTTCAATTCGATTATTATATCAATTAAATGCCAGCCATCCGCAGAGCCAAGATCACTGATTTGCATGAGATGCAAAATTGCAACCTTTGGTGCTTGCCCGAAAATTATCACTTCAACTACTATCTCTATCACTATCTTTCATGGTCTGAACTGCTTCACGTCGCTGAAGAAAATGGACAAGTATGCGGATATGTACTCGCTAAAATGGATGATTAACCCGATGCAGAATAACAGGAGGCACATATTACTTCTCTATCTGTACTTAGAACCCATCGCCGATTGGGTTTAGCCAATAAACTAATGAACTATGCTCACGATGCTATGGAGCAAACGCAAGAGTGTGATAATTGTTCATTGCACGTTCGAGTATCCAACCGAGCAGCACTTGGATTGTATCGAGATAAACTGAAATATAGTGTAAAAGATACAGAGATAAGCTATTATGCAGATGGATAAAATGCTTATAAAATGAAGAAATAGCTTACGAGACGAGGGTTTCCAAAACCCGCTATCCCACTAGCAGTGAAATGATTAAATTGTCCAATTAAACTATTAAATATTATAGCTTATGTCAATGATGATTCTTGAATAAATAAAATAAGCTCTACCTACATTAGCAAAAATGATACGATTGTTGCCTAAACAAATGTCTTTTCATTTTATATAAATTTTTCCAATTGAGGATAATTATTTAATGTAACTATATGATTTATTTGAAGTACTAGAGCTTAAATTGAGCTCAAATTATAAGTTATAATGCCATTGATATAATATTTAAATGAAAGCTATCCTTTCCACAATATTTATCCTTGTGGTTTTGGGCCTTTTGTTTGTGACTACCAATTCAGTCTCTGCTTAAAGAAATCATCCTTACAAGGAAAAAGAAATTGAGCAGATTGAAATCAATGCTCATGATGAACATGCGGAGGTCATATATTACAATGGGAATGTCATCACTTTGGATGAAAGCTCATCAACTTATGAAGCTGTTGCTATCAGAAAACATCTCATATTTGCAGTTGGGTCGACTGAAGATGTTATGAAATTTGCTAATTCACACACTACACTCATAAATCTCTAAGGAAAAACCATGCTGCCTGGATTTTATGATGCCCATTCTCATTTTATACTCAACTCTCTTCAAAAAAATCAAGGTTTTGATATTTCACCTCCTCCTATTGGAAGAGTTAAAAAAATTCAAGACCTAATTGATAATGCTAAAGAATTTCTTTCTACAGCTGTTATGGCTGCAGGGCTACCAGTCCTAGGAATTGGATATAGTGATATTGCTTTTGAATAAAAAAGACATCTAACAAAATGGGATCTCGATAAGATATCTACTGATCGTCCAATCATGATGTTACACTCGTCTATGCACATGATGGCCGTGAACACATACGCGCTTGAAGTCAGCAACATCACCCTCGATAGTTTGTCTGATTAAATGAAACAAATGTTTGACATCTAAAACGGGTAGCTGACTGGGCTCGTGAAATAATTGGGATTGGTACTGTTAAAATCATTGATTAAGCCTATCTTATAAAGCAAAAACATTCTGGAAAATGGATTTAAAGATTACTACTCAGCCGGGTATACAACAGCTCAAGATATTCTCTTTAGTTATACAATGGGCTATATTTTCAAAAACAGTCACGCTGATTATCGAAACTTAACTTCCCACTATTTTCCTATTAACATTGACGCATATCTTCTGTTGACTTCTCCTCAGGGCGCCGACAAATCATGGAAATAAGCCTTAAAGACCAAAAAAGATAACTTTCAGGTAAAAGGTATAAAGTTTATATTGGATGGTTCAATTCAAGGTCGAACAGCTTTCTTAAACTAAAAATATTATACTTTAGCTGAACCTTAAGAATAACAACATTATTCTCCTTATAAATTTGCTGTAAATAGAAGCCAAGACTGTTTACCTCCCGATTGCGGCATTCAATCTTTTAGAAACCAAACTTTAGTCAATGAAATCGTAGCTGAAGTTTATTATCATGGAGTAGATCTCATCACTCACTGCAACGGTGATGCTGCAGCTGATCAATTGATTGAGGCTGTCCGTTTTGCAAAGAAAAAACATGCAAACCGACACCATCATGAGGAACCAAGAATTATTATGATTCATGCGCAGACTGTTAGATAAGATCAACTTGATCAAATGGTAGAATTAGGAATCAATCCTTCTTTTTTTCCAGGCCACATTTATTATTGGGGTTATGATCATGAGAAAACCTTCCTTGGATAAGAAAGGGCAAGCAGGATGGATCCAGCTTTTTCAGCTTTAAAAAGAAATTTGAAATTTACATTACATAACGATGCTTGTGTCACTCCTATTCAGCCTTACGGAGCCTTTGAGATTATTTGGGCCGCTGTTAATAGGTTAACTCTTAAATAAAATAAAACTCTTGGGCCTGAGCAAAGGATACCAGTCGAAGCAGCTTTACGAGCTGTGACCATTAATGCTGCCTGGCAAGCGAGATAGGATAAAAACA
>Ga0302186_10000436_pt1 | contig 37150 bp, 38 predicted proteins | sample II_Bog_E1_2_FD_198782 | JGI IMG/M metagenome (GOLD analysis project Ga0302186, IMG submission 198782) | Peat permafrost microbial communities from Stordalen Mire near Abisko, Sweden - II_Bog_E1_1 | ecosystem: Environmental > Terrestrial > Soil > Wetlands > Peat | place: Sweden: Abisko... | reverse complement strand
ATGAATTATAACAAATTTTAAAACTTAAATTAAATAAAAAAACCAAAAATAAGCATTTTTCAATTTTCGAAAACTTTTTGATTTTTTCCTTTATTTTTTTTAAGATTTTTTAATTTCATGAAATAAAAACACTTAAAATGGTTTTGGTATTTTCTTTGTTTTTTAAAACGAAATTATTATGCTGAAATCAAATTTTTCTACTTCTTTCACCCTAAACCACCCATTTTTTTGCCTCTTTTAATAAGGAGGATGAGCATCTTTATACTTCACACAATTTTTGCTATGCAGCCAATCCTCCAAATCGAGAAAAGTTGACATCGTGAAATTTTTGTCCAAATTATCATACCAATCATAAAAGGCTCTCCTGAAACTTTGGGCCTCATTGACTTCTGCACTGAAAGTATTCATTGTTTCACCATACCAAGCCCAAGTATTATAGTAAACATGTTCGAAACAGCCCCTAGCCCAATATCCCCATCTTGTCTTATTTTTTCTAATTTTTAAAATTACCTGATAAAATTTTTCTTGAAACTCAACCAATTTTTTTCGATCTTCTTTAGTGCAAGTGTCCGCGCCATAAACAACGCAAGGTATCCCATAACTGGTTGCCAATTCTTCACAATCATATATAGCATTAACAATGAATAATGGCGAGTTGATCTGTTTATAAAAATATTGTGGGATGAAACATTTCCATATTTCACTTGTATTATAATATTTGCACGTCTTGAAAAGCTCCAAAGTTTTTGAATTCGTAAAATTGGAGACCACCATGTTGTTATGACGAAATAAATAACATCCAGCCAACTCATTATAGAAGTCTATAAACAATCCTCCGTCGGGCAGACCCACCAATTTCACACTTGAAGGCAAATAATATGCAGCTAAATATTGTATCCAAATCATTGCAGCAACCCCTCCTGACGAAGTTCCTGTCAAAATAACCTCGCTAGCATCAAATAACCCCAAATGCATTCTTGCATATTCAAACACAGATAAAGTGTTGTTAAACCCCCTGAACCATAATTTGGTCCCATTGTATTCAACTGGGTCTTCTAAATACCCCTGAAAGTTGGCCCCGTCGCAATATTTCACTACTACCTTGTTCCAACTCCAAAATTTCGGATTATGGGTCTGGTTGCTTGAAAAATACCCCAAAGCTTCATTCGTATATACCGTAGTTCCATTGTCTCCCCAAGAAGAACTCGAACCATATTCTGTTTGAGTTCTGGATACACATGAAATCAAAAACTCTTGACCATCAGCGCCGCAATAGCCTGCCCCCTGGAAGAAAAACATGAACTTATCACTACCTGAACCTTTTCCATGAGAAAATAAAAATTTGAAATTGCTTCCATCAAGACAAAGAGCTCCGGTTGAATTAGAGATTTCAATGACCTCATAACTTTCGTTGAATTGGTAGGGCACCATAGCTGGTAGAATTCGAAGATAGTCATGGGGATAGGATGTCACGTTGCATACTTGTTCTTCGGCAGTATCTGAGCACAGGCAATTTGGGAAAAAAATAAGTATGAGAAAGATTCCGAACATTTTGTAATTGCTTAAAATCAATTTATCGTTTTGCCAAAAGAATTCGAAATTATGGGAAATTTTTTTTAACACTTCAAAAATAAAAAGTAAATTAAGTGAAAAAAATAATTTAAAAAAAAAAAAAAATATTAAAAAATGTTGAAACCGAAAAAAATGGAAACTCAAAAGATAATGAAAAAATTACTATAGTCAATCTCATCAAATTCCGCATTAATAAAATTTGATAATACCAATTATCTCCTTCTATATCCAAGCGAAACTCAAAGCGAGCAAGGATCCGGACACTATTCCAATTGTTAATGGTAAACTCATGATAAATCCAGCTGTTTCCTTTTCGTTATCAAATGCTTGTTCAGGTGCGCAAATCATCAAATTGCTCACTACAAACCCATGAGTTACTGCGAAAACCGCCATATTCAACAATGCGAACCAATCATCTCTAATGATTTCAACGCCCCATCTCGGAGTCATCAACAAAAACAAAGGAAACATCAAAAACCTCAAAAGGATTATGATGATGAACGTTCTGATACGAGGTTTAGGTAATATATCGGAAGCATATTTTCCCAAGGTATCAAAAATGTTAAATATCAGAATCAACAATGTGGAACTCATAGAAAATGTCAAATTAAAATCAGTAAGATGTTTTTTGAGCGAAACCCCTGGAAACATCAAGAAAGTTTGAAGGAAAATCAACCAACAAAGAAAAGGAAACGGATGGATTTTTTTAATCACTCTATAAACAAATCTCCATGTATTTCTTTCATCATTCGTCTTTAACGTGATAGTTGATGCTTCAAGGAAAAAATTATTCTTGAGATCAAATTCTGACATTTTTCTTTCAAACCCTCTTTTTTTCCTTATTTCCATTTCAATGTTTTTTGTTTCAATATGGAGTGCAGGTTTGCTTTGATCTCCACTAGCTTTGGCCAAAGGTTTGTTGGCAGATGGCATAAGGTCGACATTATAGAAATTCTTCAAAAGCATTTCTTCCAAGGTATCTGATTTATTTATCTCCTTCTCTATTTCCTTGGTAACATCAATAGGACCCAACACAATGTCGTCTACCAGCTCTTCTTGATGCAAAAGTGTCTTGCTTCTCGCTTTCTTGATATAATATCTACAAAACATTGTTTTTCTAAAACAATAATGGACCATAATAGTTATCAAGAGAAACAACCCCGAAATACTAAAATAAATAATAGTCCCAATCACAATGCCCTGATCCCCTTCACCAAAAATCCCCAAAATTGCCATTCTCAATACACCCACCAAAATTCCAGCCAAACCAGTCCCCGTGAAGAAATAACTAATGCATTGTGAAGGGAATAATGATACCAATGCGATACCACTGCTCTGCATGAGACTATTGCCAGCCCCAATGAAAATCATTAAAAACGAACAAATCCAAAACCCGGCCGATGAACGGATATAATGTGAAACCAACGGCAAAATCACCAAAATTATAGCCATCAACGTGAGTGAGGAAACTATTCTTGTGTTCAGGGTAAAAATCTGCGAGATTTTATATATGAAAAGCGCAAAAAATGTCTGCCCGATATAAATTGGGATGGTCAGGGTGAAGGCCACATCGTGAGCGGGATAACATAGATGGAGGAAATCGAAAGCTGTCAAAATGGAGTTCCAAGCAATCAACGCAGCGAAGCCTTCTATCAAAAATGTAGCCTTGGCGTTCAAAGGCACAGAGAGATCAGAGTTCATATTTATTTAGGAGGGTTTTTTGGATTTTTTATGAATGATTGATTTAGAAAAGAAAACGAATTTTCACATGAAGGAAAAAAAAATAATCTTTCATTATTTTAATAGAAAAAATATGGTTTTTTTCAAAAAAAAGTTTTTGTAAAAAAAAAACAATGCTTCTTTTTTCTATTTTGCCGGCTGTTGTTTATCGGGACTCTCAGGGGGAGTGGGTTCTTTTATTATTCTTTCCAGGGATTCAACGCTCAAATTCAATTTTTTGAGTTTTCTCAAAACTTTCTCTGAACTTTTCAGGTTATTTAAGGTTTTAATCGTTGAGAACAAGACATTTTTCTGGTTTTTAGCCTCGATGTTGTTTTCACTTTAAATATACAAAAACATTATTTTTAGTTTGGAAATTTACTATGTTTTTGTCAGGAACTGTTCATAATCTTTCCTTATTTTAGTGAGTTTGTTGGTGATAAAGCGATTTTTTTCCATTATTTCGTCACATTTTTTTTTCTTTTATTTAAAATTATTTGTCTAAAGATTTTCAAATATAAATTACCTTTTCCAACGAAGAATAAATGTTGTTTTCACTGATTTTTCTCATTTTTTCACGATTTAGCTCAGCTCGTTGCATGAAATAATCTTCCCTTTCTAATTTCGACATCTCTACTTTTTGGAATTTATCTTGATTCTTCTCCAAAATGTTTTTCTTATTTTCTTTGAGAACATCCCGATTTTTCTTCAAATTCTCCTTCAGTTTCTCCTGTTTCTGAACACTGAGTTTCTGAATTAACTTGCGACTTTTCTCAATATCGTTCAAATGTTTCAACTGAACTCAAAAAAATATTAAAAAAAGATGAAAAATCACATATTTTACAAGATTTTCTTGAGTTTTGCTATATTTCTCCATGATCATGTTAATTTTCTCCTGGTCGTTTTTTTCTTTATCTTCATTGATTTTCTTGATTTTTTCTTGGAATTTCTTCACTTTTTCAACCACATGTTTCTTGAGTAATTCTTTTTCGTTTTGGAAACGTTTTGTGACTCTGGCTTCTAATTATTAGTAGTTTAACTAGATGAATTTAGTTTGGGACAAAACCTTTGAATTCACGAGTTATCATCATATTTTCAATCATCATTTCTTCCTCCTTCATTGTAAGAACCCTTTTTGAATAGGTTTCCATCTTTTTGGCTTCTCCTTCTGAAGCTTTCGCTAATATTTTAGCCATTCTTTCTTGTTGACTTTGGAACAATTCTTTTTGTCTGTAAAAGTCGAAAAATGATAAGATATTATGGTTATATGAACTTTTCTTCATCCCGATTAATAATTTGTTTATTTTTGGTTCTATCCTCTAATATTTTGTTCCTTTCGAGCTTTTTATGTTCAATGACTTTTTCCAAAGTCTTCACATTATGATCTTGAGCTTGTTTTCTCTAATATTTTATGTTTTAGATTTTGAATGAATAAATAAAAACTTTGGATTCTAATTCTTTTGCTTTAGCTTGCATGATTTTTTCTATTTTGCTTTTTTCATCGTCGATCGATTTCAAACTTTTTAACTCTTCCTCCATCAAAAGGACAGCTTCTTTCTATAAAATTAAAAAAAATTGACAAATCGTTTTTTTTTTATTTTTTATAAAAGTATAAACTTCAAATTGTTTTTTCATTTTGTCTTGTTGTTTTTTCATTCTTTTCATTTTATTTTCGAGTTTGAAGTATTCAACATCAACATTTGGAGGCGATGATAAACTTTCCATATTTGAAACTTTTTTTTTATTAATCTTCGACCTTCAATTGCAAATTCCATAGACCAAGTAAAAAAATGCATTTAATTACTTTCCATGTACAGATGAAAAAAATGACATTTCTCTTTTTGAGTTATTATTGTTCATTTCCCATTTTTCCAATCTTTTTCTTTCTTTCACCAGATTTAATCTTGCACCTTTTATATAAAATGTTCAAAATTTCCTTAAAAAGGCAAAAAGTAAAACAGGCGACAGTTTGTAAATGGCTCTGATATCTCACATGCGAGATCTCTTCCGCTTCATATTTCACGAGGAAATTTTCATAAGGCCTGGAAAAAAAAAATATTATTTAGTCTCAAAGAAATTTAGTCTTGCTGGATAATGAGATCGTCTACTTTGATATTCGAATTTATCATCACTTGTCTGGTTTTCGGCGAATCACAATTTATTTCCAAATTCAGAATTTTGAACAAAGTGTTGAACTCATCATCATCACTAGCCAGATATTTCGCAAAAAAATGCTTGATGTTCGGGGTCTGTAGCAATGCTTTGTTCATGGTGGGCTTATTAAGATGGACCGCGACATTCGCATTTGCCTGGGTTAGGAACAAAGGGTCAACATTAACCGACGACTTGATGATACTCATATGGACTTTTTTAAAGGAGGTTTAGAAAAAAAGTTGTTATATATTTTTATCAAATAATTTTTTTTTGGGAAGAAATTTTTATTTAAGTTTCAAGAGTTTAATCGTTTATTTGAACAAAAGATAAGAAGATTCAAATTTCGCGTGGCCAACTGTTTTTGAAGAGAGGAGGAAACTGATAGAAATGTCATATCTTTCAAATCAATTGTTTCATTGAAATCTTTGGTTTGTGAGAGCAAATCTTCCAATTTTTCTCTGAGATTTGTAAGAAGTTCTTCTTGAGTTCGAAAATTTCCTGTTTCTGAATAAAATTTCAAAAGTTGCAAACCCTCGTTTTGAATTGTCAAATCATTGGAATTTATAAGAAAAAAAACCATTTTTTCGTTAAAAAAAATTCCAAATTTCCTGAGAATTCTTGATATTTTGGATAATCTGGTTTTGAGTTTTTCATGATATTCTTTATGTTTTTCATCAGAAAGCACGAAGAAAATAGGCTCGATAATTTTTGGCATTTTTTCTAATATTCTTTCAAGAGCTTGGCTTTTTTTTCCATGTGAACCTTGATCAAAGGTTTCAACTCTTTCCAAAATAGAAACTATTTCTTTCATTATTTTGTCATAATATATGCAATTTGTCTGTTTTACATTATTCATTTTCAGCAAATAATCTTCAATAGCCATAATCTTTCGCAATAAAGCTGTATTTGTATTAAGGACTCCCAGATCTTTCCAAAATAATAAACAATTTGCCTAAAAATTTATATTTTTCTTACAAATCAATTTCAATGAGCAAATGTATGTTGCCACAATTTTGATCCTTTTGGCTTTATAATCTCTATGAAAATTGCTTAGAAAATATGCCATTCCTTAGAAAATTTAGATTTTTCTCATAAAAAAAAAAGTTAGGTGACCTCCTGTGCAAAGAATGGCCCAAAATCCAGTGAAATAAACATTGATTTTCCTTTCATTTTTTTTAGATTGCTCGTGAGCCTCTTTCATCGAATCTACAAAGCCAAATTCTTGTTTGAAATCAGTTGAGGTGCTATTGATATCATTTAAATAATCAGTCACCACTTTTTCATAAGTCATTTCATCTTTTTCTTTCTGCAAATTTATGTTCGGTTTTGCCTTTTCAGTAAAAAAAAAGCCCGGCTTCGAAAATCTAAAATGATGGGATAATTTTTTATTTAATTTTAGCATAATTTATTTGTTTGTATTTGTTTTGAATATTAAACAATTTTATGAGGAATTTCTTTAATAATAAGAATAATTATATTTTTAAAATGTTGATTTCACTAAAAGAAAAAAAACTTTTTCTTTTTCTTTGGAGGTTCCTCTTTGCTTCCCTCTTGTTTCCCTTCAACGATTTGTGAATTGTTATTACTTTTCGAATCAACATTGTCTATTTTCTTTTTTTCCTCACTGGGTTCTCTTTCTTTGTTTTTGTCATTTTTCTTAGACTTTTTATCTTCTTTCTTTGAAACATTAGATAAATTCGCTATAATATCAATTAATAATCTTATAATTTATGATTTGTACCTATAATTTCACTTTTTTTAAGATCATTTTCGTTTTTTGAATTCAACAATCCGCTTAAATTTTCCCTGTTTTCTTTTTCTTCTTCATTCGGTTTTTTTTTATCTTTATCTTTCGGAGGAGAAATTGATCTTTCTTTCTTCTTGGTTTCACTGTTATCTCTTTTGCCATTTTTTTCATCAATTTTAGCATTTTTATCTTTCGACAACACAGACACATTTTCTTTCATGAGCCCTGAATTGTTTTCTTTTGGAATAATTGAAATATTTTCCTTTTGTGTCATTTTGCTTTGATTTGCCATTGACCTGGGAGAATCCAAATCCTCCTTGACTTCCTCTACTAAATCCAATCCTTTTTCACTTTCCATTTTTTTCTTTTCTTGATTAATCAGCTAAAATAAATTTATTCAAATTTTGTATTTTATTCAATTCACCTGGTTTTTATCAGCCACTTCCTTCGAATCCTCCATTCTTTCGTTTATTTGTTGCAATAGATTGGGTTTCAAATTCTCCAAATTATTCACCTCGACCTTCACTTCTTCCCCAATCATCTCATATAATGCCACGATTATTTCTATAGCCAACACTCTGATATCATTATTCGAATGAAAGAGACTCGGTGCTAAGATAAGATCGAACACCTCCTTCCAATTCCATTCTCTTTCATTATATCCAAATTCCTCAATGATCTGCAAAATGATCTCTAATCTTGATAAAATGAATCTCCATTGTTGTTTGTCCACTGGCACGAAAAGAGAGGGAAAATTCGGGTCCATTCTGCACATATCCAAACAAGAATTCATTAAAGTACTGAGTTTTGCAGCCGGATGTTTGAAAACTGAAAGCAAAGTATGAAGTGAAATATCTCTAGCCCGGTAATTGAGCTCAGAAATCTTCTCGATCAACAAAGGTGTGAACTCTTTGAGGACTTTATTGATCAGTTTTGGGGAAACATCCTTCCCACAAACCGGAGGAGCCAATGCAGTGGAAAGTATCTTCAACCCAATATAATAGATTTGTAGGATTTTATCCTCACAAGCGATTCGAGCCATTTCCATACATGCTAAAAATAATTTTTTGCTTCTTCCATCTAAATATTTCTCAGGCTTAATAAAAATTATGTTTATATTGTAATGAAATAAGAAAAAATAAAAACCAATGGCATTTCAATGAAATTCAATACGGCTTGTGCTGCTGCTTCTCTATGTCTCCAATTCTCTGAATTTATAGCGTTCCAAATCCTCGCTCCAAATATCGTCAGATACCCCTTATGCCATAATCTTCTCAAAATCTCAACATTGCATTCTCCTAATTTTTCTCCTATTCCTGCCAACAAAGGCTTCAAATATAGTTCCAAATCCACATCCCCCTCGTTATAATTAAATGGATTGATGAATCTCGTCTTGATATCATCTTCTTCCTTTTCTTTTTTGAGCTTCCTTTTTTTTATCACAACAGGCGATGAATAACCTGGAGCCTTGTCTTGATAAGGCACCTTTTCATTCAATCTCATTCTATCCCTTTCTTCTTGCAAAATCCTTTGTCTTTCCTTTTCTTCCAATTCTCTTTGTCTTCTTAATTCATCAGATTTGGCTCTTTGTTCTTCATCCCATAATTGTTGAGCAAATGCAATTTCAGCAGTCAAAGGCCTTTTTATCACAATCATCGCCTCATATCTTGATGTTTCATATAACGCATCGAATGAATCTCTTTGAGCCTCTAATCGCTTGATTTTATGCTTCAAGTCTATAGCTCGAGAAAAATCCTCTTTCGCTATACAAAACTCCAATTCTTTTCTCCATTTCCAAATCTCCTGACCAAGATCAAAGACTTTCTTTATATCAACAATCAAAGTCTTCAGGCCTGAAAAATCCCCAATTTTCAAACATTGTTGTTTTAATTTCTCCATATCCTGTAAAGTCTGTCGTGAATCCTCATCTATTGGGGCATATTGGAAATTACGGTCATCTTCATCAAACCATGCTATCAAATCCACCGGAACCCCTAATCCAATGAGGATTTTATCAATAGCAGTTTTGTTGTTTGTCAAAGGTATCTCCTCGTTTTTTATTCTCGTAAAATAAGCAGTTTTACGACCCCAAAGCTTTAAATTAGCAATACTCACTTGATTGAAAGGGTTCATTTGTGACTTTTTGGGTGCTTTGGGAATGATGATCTTGAGATATGAGCCAATGCCCAGAAGTTTGATTTGGGATGTTTTATTGATGATGTTCTCAGCTTTTCTAAAGGAAAATGAATTTTGAAAGATCAATGCTTTTTTTTTTACCCTGCCATTCGATATTCAACATCGAGAAAACTACCTGCAAGACCATCACCGATATGAAACTCGATTTCGGGGATGTTTTTATCTTGTTTGGAAGCCATTACACAATAATCAAGTTCAGATCTATAATGAAATCTTAAAACAATTTCGACTGGATAATCCGATACCCTCGACGATTCCCAACTTTTATGTTGTGAATATTGTTGAGTGGCTAGAAGCTCAATTTGGGTACCCTTTTCTTCAGAAGAGCAAGCCACAATATGAAAGGGGATCCATGAATTGTTTTCCATTTTGTTACAGTTTTGTGTTGATTAAAAAATGAAGTTTTTTTGGGTAATAAGCTTAATGGAATGAAAATTTGATAATAACATTTTTTTTTTTTAATTCGAAATTTAGTTTCATTGTTTCTGGATTGAAGGCTCCTCGTGATCATTGTCCACCATTTGAGTGGAAGAAATCACTTTCATATAATTTCTGTTTTTATAATTGAGATCTATTTGAAGCACTTGAACTATTTCCTAGAAAAATTTACAAAGACAATATAAAAATTTATGAGATTTTATTTTAATTTATAATACCTCACGACATAAATAACATTCTCCAGTAGCTTTCCATAAATCCAAAGCACATTCATAACAAACACCTTAATTAAAAAAAAATGTTGATTTTAATAATATAAAAAAAATGCAATTCTCGTACCCCCATGACCACAATCCATAAAAACAGAATCTGGAGATTTATCAAAACAAATCAAACAAGCATTCACCACAGATCTATCACCAAACCCGCTTTTATTCAAGTTATCCTGAACCGTGGGACTGTTCATATATTTTTCAGTCTCATGGATTTTATCATTGTTCATTATGAATGTCTCGTGCTTTTTATGCAAATTATTCGAGGCCAAGGAATAATTTCTACCATGTTTTGTCTTATTATTGGTAATCAGATTTTCGAATTTGAACTCAGGGACGTTGATGTCTAATTTAAAATCAGCTAGATTTTCTAACACAAAAATATCAGCATTTAGAATGAAAAATTGGTTACTTTGACGTTTTAAATCCTCCTCTTTTTCTTTTTCTTGTTCTCTTTCAGGAACTGATGATAATGTTATTAAATAATTTTCTTGAGTTTTCAGGGGGTCATTCGGATCAATTGGGGGTCTGTTTTTATCAAATATTTTATTAATATTTTGCAATTTGTGAGAATCTATCATTGAAACACTCCGGAAATGATTAGCCACTAAAATTAAAAATTCATTTCATATAACAATTTTAATTCCTAGAGTACTTTTGCCAGTAAATTGAGCAAAAATTCCATTTTTAGGTGTTTCCACAGGTTTTTCTTGGATTTTTTTATCCGAAGGAGGAAGCGGAGGGTTTGTGATTGATCCTTTTGGAGAAATTACTGACTCATTCAACGCCCTTTGAAAATACGTGGAGGAAAGTTTATGCTATTTAATTTTTTTTCAAGAAAAGAATTTTTAAAAATTTGTTACTAAGAATTTTGGAATGACCAAAACACGGTTTTTTTTTTCCTTTTTTTTTTGAGCCTGAGGTCGGTGGTGTGCTACGTTTATTGAGCCGATATTTGAATTCCTTATGTTATCTTGAGACTCATTATTTTCTGAATTTTCTAATTTCGTTAAAGAATGCAAAAACGTGCTGTTACAAAAATTAAATTGATAAATAAAGAATAATTTTTTAGAAAATTTTTTATTACACAATGGCTTTTCGGAAGAAAAGTGAATAAATAGCAATGATTGCCATGCTTGCTGATATAATAATTCCAGATAGAAATAATCTTTCTTTATTTTTCTTTAGAAAATTGATGAAAATGACAATGTTACCAGTATTTGAGTTATCTAGAAATTCAATCGCACCAGTTGTCAAAAGGCAACTTCCAACTGTGAAATTGGTTGAAATGAGATAAAACCAAAAGATTCCCTTAACTTATGAAATTTTACAAAATTTTTTTAAGGAGGTAAAATTATACTTTCAAAGGATTCAACACTTTCAAAAATTTTTTGGCATACTTTGCTACAGAAAATGAGGAAAATTCCAAAGTTTATGCCTATCATGATTGAAAACAAAATCCAATAACTCCAGAGCACTTGTTTCCAATACCAGGTTATGAATCCGTCCATTTTTAAACAGATTGTGATGCTTTGAATGATCATGAAGAGTCTGAACCCGATGGTGAACTTTAAAATAACCGTTGATTTATTACAGTAATTCAAAAATAATTATTACAAAATCAAATAGAGAAAAACATTCAGGAGAGGATTTGTCTAAAGCATAAGACACACATCGAATAGCTCCGAAAATGCATAGTAAAGACAAAGAACACATTAAAAAGAAACTGTTGGAATAGATATATAACAAAAGTGAAATCTTGAAGAAAAATTCAACAACAAAAAAATGAAAATATCTAGAAAAAACCTTTATGCTTAATGAAATAAAATCTTCAATCATAAACACTTTTATTCTTTTTCTGATAGGCTTCCTATTTTTATTGACTTAAAATAGAATTAAATAGTTTTTATTAGACCTTGCTTCCTTTTTAAAAGTACGAATCATAAGCAATATATTGATCGTGTCATAAATCATTAAATATATTATCAGAAAGGCTAAAGTCACATTATAAAGAAACAATGCAAGCAAAAACAATCCTATCAAATGAACGTTCATTATTTTGGACATTATTTCGCAAAACCATTTTTTCACTAAATCTTCGGTGAAGATGTCCTCTTCGTTTAATGCATCTAAGACGTTCGAAGAATTACTTACTTCGGCGCTTTCAACTTCGTTTTGGAATTGTACTAAAAGGTTTTTATGTGATTTTTAAAATTTAAAAACAAAGACTCACGAGGGGGAGAAGATGACATGAAGGAATTTGAAGTCTTTAAAAAATTATTTATAATATTAACAAATATTTTGTCTCCGAAGTAATTTTTAGAGTTTTTCTTTTTTATTTTTAAAAATGGAAATGGAAATTCAAGATTCAACCTTTTAATTATAATTTCGGTTTTTCTAGAAACTAAGTATTATATTCTCTTAAAAACTTCCATATATTTATTTACAAATTAGTTTAATAGAAAAAAAAAAAAATTGTCTTTGGTTTTCAAATTTCCTAAAAAAAAAACAATGACTTTAACAAATTGCAAGAAAAACACAAGGTACAGGTATTTGCATTTCCTCCCCATATTCCTCCATATCATCAGCTTCTTCGGCTTGAAAAAAAATTGATTGTTTATAATTAAACAAACAAATAATAAAAACCTTCATCTTCCTCTTCTTCCCTGATTTCCATCCCTGGAATATTGTTGTTTATTTCTTGAGAAAAATTCTATGAGGATCAAGGTAATAAACAAAAATGATATAAAAATATTTGTTTTATTTATTATTTGTTATACATTTTTTAATTCTTCTTCATAAGCCATTTCCTCTTGCTCCAAAGCTTCCTTTAAAATAAATAAGTAAAAAAAATATCATGTTTTCACTTCATCATTGGGATTAGAAGGGGGAGTCCAGGCAGCGTTCAAAGCTGTTGGAAGTAAAGCAGAAAAACTCATTTTATGATGATTTGAAAAATGGTCTCTAAAATTTGAGTTAATTTTTTTCTTAAAAAATATGAAATTTGTATTTGCACTTAACGATAGTTTTCAATACATTTATAAACATTTTTTTGGATTATTTTTATTTATTCACCAAAAAATTTTCTAAAATGGGTTTTCCTTTTTTTTTGGAAAGAAATCAGATCCTTTTAATTATTTTCTGTTAAATCCAAAAAAAAAAATGTATGTATATTTTTTCCATTTAGAAAATTATAACATATTTATAAAATCTTTACTTTTCAAAATTATATGAACAACAATTCCGAATCTAGTTTTCATAATCTGGAAAGTTCAGAAAAACTTGATCATCTTGATGATTTTAATGATGAAAAAGGTCCCCTTTCTCAAAAATTTTATATTTCAATAATTTGTTTTAGAAGATTCAGAAGAGTTTATAGCAAGAAGAAAGCACAACTCACAATCATTGAAACAAGTTCAAGGACCGCTTTTTCTCCCCCCAACTAAAATCTCTATCTTGAAAAGCAAATCAACACGTTTTGAAAATGAAGAGAAGGATTTGAAGGTGAATAGCAAATTTAAGACATTTTTGGATTTAAGAAAAAATAAAAAATGTAAAAATCTAAACTCCAAGCTTTTTTTTAATTTTTTTTCTGGTCTAGTATTTGTCGAGACTCAAAGTATGCTCCAAATCAGCGATAACAATCTTTCGCAGTTGGTGGTTAAATCACAGAACTCTTATAATAGTTTGACGAGTCTCGAAGGACTTTATTATAGAAATTCTTTGGAAGTCGATTTTGAAGATGAGGAGTTATCATTAGAATATAGGACTCTTGATTACATTGGGCAAGTAATACAATAAAGAAAATAAGAAAATATTAATTTTATTAATAAAGGGGTACCATGCTATAGTGAAAAAAGTTCAAAATATTGTGACAAATGAAATTTTTGCTGCGAAAATAACAAGAATCAACAATGAGGAGATCTCGATTGCGGTTTCGAACAATGAATTAATATTTATATGATTTTTTTGTGTTTTAGATACATAAAGAATGTGAAATACTAAAGAAACTTGATCACCCGTTAATTTTAAAGGCTTATCGTTTGATCCGCAACCCTTCGAAATCCATTATTACTATGATCACTGAGTTCGTCGATTGCAAAAATTTGACTGTTTACATTACAAAAAACATGAAAAACATTTCAGGTTAAATTTTTTCTATAAAATAATTAAAAAAAAAAAAAATTTAGAAATCACTGCGCTAAAAATCCTCAAAAAATTGCTCACGGCAGTTGAATATTTGCATGCAAATTATGTTTGCCATAGAGACATTTCACCACAAAACATTTTAGTTTCTGAAGATATCAGCATATTTAAACTTGTCGACTTTGGAGTCAGCAAAATATTTATGGATGGAACCAACCCCATTGAAATGATTACCCCCACAGGACTTCCAGCCTATCGGGCCCCTGAAATTTGGAAAGGCAATAAATTAGATGAAAAGATTGATATATGGAATTGTGGTCATGTGTTTTACGAACTTTTAAAGGGGAAACATATCACTTCAAAAAAGTAAAAAAATGTTCGTTTTCCAAGAAATTTTATTAAAAAACCATGATAGACTATATAGACTCATAAAAGAAAAAGAATTTAATCAAACTTTGCTTGGATATACAGAAAATACCAAAGAAATTTTGACCAGACTATTGGAATTGAACCCAAAAAAAAGAATTCGGGTAAGCGAATGTTTAAAAAACAAAATCTTTGAAGGACTTTGAAGAAGGACTTTTTTAAATGTTAATTAAAAATTCTGTTATTTTGTTTATTTTAAAATTAAATTTTGTATTGTTTTCAGAAACTACATTTATCCGAATTTACATTAAAATATTGATGAAAAAAAACCCCAGAAATTTTGAGGGTAGATCGAACTGAAATCGAGAATTAATTTTTGTTGAAATCTTAATTTTAGATGTCCTGATCCTCCTCATGATTACTTTTCTCAATCTCGTCGCTTTTGTTCAAAATTTCTTCCTGTTTTTTGAAAAACATCTCATTAAAGTCTTTGTTATCTTTTTCCTCATTTTTCATTTTTTCCGGCTCATTTTTGTCTTTTTCGGCTATTTTAGCAAATGTTGATAAATGATAGAATAAATAAATTATTACCTGATAAAAATTCAATGTTCTTCTTTTCAATGATGTTTTTCATAGCAGCCAAATTCTTCAAAGAAAATGAAATGACAGTTCGTCCGATTTGAACAGCAATTTTTTCTTCATTCAAAACCAAAGATTTTTTCAAAAGCACAAGTGTCCCGAATTTGGAATTATTGTCAAACAAACGGAATCGATCATTTTCATATTTGATCATCGCATGTAATCTTGAGACGGAAATGTCTGTGATTCTCAAATTACATTGATGTCCTCGACCCTTTTAAAAGCAAAAAAAAAAAAAATTTAAACAAAATCATTGAAAAAATTATTTAAAATACTAGTCTAGTTTCTTTTTCTTCTTCCTTTGCTTCTTTCGAAAGGCTGTTTTTCCGAATCAAAGTGATCCCCTTTGACTTCCTTTTCTCTCTTGAAATGTTTTCCAACAGTAGATAAGGGACGTTAGGAAACTCAATATGTAAGAGGTCATATTTTTTATTCCCATACAAAATGTGTTTTGGATACTGTTTTTCGCAGACCTCGCATTCGAACTTCTTCCAGAGATAATTTGTGGTGTTTCCTATCTCTTTTTTCACAATTTTACTATTGATCCATGAATGCAAACAGGCGAAATGGACATATTTGCAAGACCCTTTGCATTCACAGGGGCTGATAAAAAATAGATTTGAGTCGTCAAGCGCTTCATCATCTGAAAGGCATATTCTGCATGTTTTTTTGGAGGATTCTTCTAGGGGAGACGGATTATATTTATACTGCCATTCCTTTTGAAATAAAAAATGGTTTTTTAATTAAGTCAATATATTGACCTCGCAAAATGTGTTGAAAATTTTTGGCTCTTCATTTTCTTGAATATTTTGGTCATTGGACTCGACTATCAAATATTCCACTCTGCCCAATTTTATGACGTCGTCAGTTTCCAACGCATATCCCTAAGAGGTCATGATATGAAAGAAAAAATATTAAAATAAAAAACTTTCTGTTGTCCACTTTTATTCTTCAGACTACGCACGATAATGAACACTTCTTCAGTAAAACTCTTATTCTCTGCAGAATTCGCTAGATTCCTTTGAAGGACTTCAAACTCTTAGAAGGAATATTAATATTTTTTTTTAATCATGAAAATTCGCGAACTTTTCTCATCGTTAAAATTGATCTTAGTGAGGAAGGTGCAATTCGCTTGTGGCTCGAGAATCTTCTCCTCAATGCTGATTTCGTGGTCTGTTGGAAAAAAATATAAGTAGTTTTAATAGAAATTTGGAACCTTTGCGATAAATAAAATGACTGCTTTCAATGTGGAATTTCTTTATCATAAAAGTGCTGCTCTCATAATCGAAAAGACCATGGGAAACCTTGGACCAGGTCACAGACTTAATTTCAAGACTAAGAAATGATGTTTTTAAAAGCAGGTGTCGAAAATTTGAGCTTACTTGTCATTTGCAGGAGGCTTAGATTGGGGAGCGTTCATTTTTGAGAAATTATCAAGCGATTTATAGAAAAATCAAATTATGTTTTGTGAAATGTAGTAATAATATAAGTCTGGAAATTTTGGGGACTGAACGATGTTTATATTTAAATATTAAGAAAATATTTATAATTAAAACAAGCTAATTTTTAAGTTTTGTTTTTAAAAATTTTATCGAAAATAATAAAAATGAATTTTAAAGAGAAATTTTTTTTAAAAAATATTTAATTTGACCGATTATTATTATTATAATATATTTAAAACGTGTGCAAAAATGTCATTTTTCATTGAAATTTTAATTTTAACGTTTTTTACTGATTTCTGGCTTCGTGTTTTTTGTCTCTGAAACTTTTGCATTCGATTTTCTCTTCTGATTATCATTATTATTATTGATAACAGGTTTGACTTGAGTGTTGTTTGGAGTATTTGGTTCGTTCATTTTCTGGATCAAAATATTGACAAACTCTGCATAAGAAATCTTGATGTTTTTATGTTAATAATTTATTTTAAAAGGAAGTTTCTAACTTCTCCATCCGAATTTGAATCACATTGATTTAAAATGTTTTTCCAGGTAGTTTCTGGAATTGTTGACCCTCCCATGATATTTTCCAATTCTTTTCTAGAAATTGACCCATCTCCATTCTAAAAACCAAAATATGTAGTTAGAAATTTTTAAAAAAAATACGAGATCGAAAATTTTAAAGGCTTGTTGAATTCTAGTAGAAGAAAGGATTTTGTCTTGATTCATTGAAGCAATAATAAACTCTTAAAAAACTTTCAATCTTTACTTACATTTATTAAAATTCACGTGTATAATCTAATTGTCCTAAATTTTCACAATCCAATTCAGAAATAATTTTTTCGACTTCCTTTGTAGCTCTGGCAACATCTTTATAAATTTTTGTGAATCCTAAAAATAATTAATATCTTTCTATAATCTATTTATTTTTTATTAACCCTCAATCAGCTCTTTTTTTGATAAAAACCCATTGCCATCTTTATCCAAAGATTGAAAGTTTTTCCTAATTTCCTCTTTATCCTTATGACCAAGCACTTGCGTAGCAATAAAAGTCAAAATTGCTGTGTTTAACTTCGTTCTTGCATGAAAATTAGACAAATTCACAAGGCATTTCTCGTTAAGTGGTGTCATATGAGCATTTTTTTGAATCCAACGATTATTTAGGGCATCATATGCCGATACTCTTTTTGAGGGGTCTTTTGTAAGCATTGCCTTTACAAGGTTTTTTGCATCAATAGATATTGGGTTCCAATCGTTTTCTAAATAAAAAAAAAGAAGTTGGTGAAATATATTTTATATTTGGAATACCGTCAAAATTAACTTTGCCTTCTGCTACTTTGCGTAAAACTTCATCTTGGGTTTTGCCGAAAAATGGAGGGTATCCACAAAGCAAAATGTAGAGGATAACACCACAAGACCAAACATCACACTTTTCATCATATTCCTTGGACAAGATTTCGGGAGCAATATAATAAGGCTGTTTTGTTTATTTATTGTTTAAAATTAAAACGAGATGAGAAGAAATTTGTTGAAAATTTTATAGGAAAAATATTTAATAAACGATAAAATGAACAATGTATGATGAATAAAAAAAATTAATACCGTGCCAAGTTTTTTAGTCATTTTTTTCTCGGATTCATATTTCCTAGCACAACCGAAATCAATAATTTTTAAATTTGAATCGTCCTGTCTTGACTCAAAAATTATGTTTTCAGGTTTCAAATCTCTTTTGAAAGAATCATATTTTTTTAATATAAATTATAAACCGATGCACGATATTTTGTGAATTCATATAAACCAAAGCCGAAAGAATCTGTTTCATGATGTCTGCAGCTTTCTTCTCAGAAAATTGTTCGATGCTCTTCAACCTCTCAAACAATTCACCTCCGCAACAATACCTTCATTCCCTTAAAAATTTTATTTTCCTATAATTTTTACTCAGTGATTAAATAATAGTGAAGATCATCTTGGAATAACTCATTCAATTTGATAATATTCGGGTGATCTAAAGTTTTTAAAATATTCATTTCAGAAAGCAATTTTTTTTCATCTTCCTTGGGAATGGCCTCCTTCTTTATAGTTTTTAATGCCCGCACTATATTCGTGGTTTTATGCGTCACGAGGTTGACCTTTCCATAAGCCCCTAAATTAAATATTAAAATGGTGATGATTTTTTATAAGTTATTATGAACCTTCCCCCAGAACTTGTCCCAATTTGTAATGTGTTGAAATGGTGCCTGTTTTGAGTTGTACGAAAATTTCCGGGTTGAACTTTTTTTTGCTCTTTTCATTTAAAGCGTGATCTACCAAAGTAGGAATTTTTTCTGCTGATTTTTCCTTATCCACCAGTTTCTTTTCCTCAACGATTGGCTGATCAGGACTGATTGTGATAGAATTCTGCTTTAATGACAATAATTGATTAACGACCTCCTTGTTCGAGATAGAAACCACCTCACCGATATAAGAAGATTGATGAACGAATAATTCTTCAGCTTTATTTTGGGTTAAATTTTTATTTCTTTGAACAGCTAGCATGTTTTCGACCTTTGTGTCAAGTTTCAGCAAGGTAATTTCCACATTTTCTTGGTTTTTTAGGTCAGATTTACAACGGACAATTTTTTCATCTTTGGCTAGTTTATCTGAGACAATGGTTTTGGAGACAAAATTGTGTATTTCTGGTTTTAGATTCGCATTTTTTGCAGAATCGATCGGTTTAGTCATGGATTCAAGATGATTTAAAGGTATTGTTTGCAGAATTATTTGTTCTTCGACTTCTTTTACTATCTCTTCAGCGTTTAGGGGGGTACCTTTTTTTTTTGCAGGTCTTTTTAACAAAATAAAATAATGATACTTGTATGAGCAAAAAAACTGCTTTGGCAACATCCCATTGTTAATAAGTTAAAAAAATAGAAAAAAAAAAATTATTTTGTATTTCAAATATTGATTTTTACATTAATTTAACAACATTATGAATATGTGAAAAAATATTAAATCCATAAAAAATAAGCTATTAAATATCAAAAACCATAACCAAAAAATGAATAGACAATATGAATGTGAAGTTCTAAATAATGAAGCTGCTTTCTTCATTAACACCTACTGTTTCCCCCACTCCAAAGAAATCTATACATCCTTTCCCCATATTCTTAAATCGTTCTCTTTCTATTGTCATGTTAACAAAATGATCATTCAATTAAATAGAAATTATCTGATTTTTTCTGAAGATTTGCATGAGAATTTGCTCAATTTGCTTCGGCTCAAGTTAAATACACCCAAATTATCGACCCTTAAAACTTTCCATTATATTAATTTAAAAGATAAAATTATTGACTTGAAGAAAGAATATGAAATTTCATCATTTTTTTTTAATGGGAAAAATTATGGAGAAGCTAAAAAAATAAATCTTAAAATTTGGCAAAATGAGTTCTCTTATGTTTTATACGGGAACCATTTTATTTATTTTGATGAAAGGAGAACCTTATTTTTTATTAATCTGGACAATGGACGAGAAAACAGCATTCAAACCGATTTTTATAATTTTAAACCATTGAATTTCTGCGAATTTCAAGGCAATTTTATCGGAAATGTGTTCCTTTTTGTGTTTCATGAAAATTTGAAAAAATTCGGAATCTTTGAAATCCTTTTAAATTATGAGAAACCCAGAATTATTCAAAACATCATCATTCCAAATAATGTGATAAATAATATGAAGGTCGACTTTTTTTCTAAAAATTTTGAATTTATCATTTTCTCTCATGATTTTTTCTTCCCCGATGATTTAACGCTAAAATATAGAAAAAACCTGATTTTTTTTATTTTGCAGAAATATGAAATTGCGACAATTTTTCGAATTTTGATTTTTGATCAAGAAAGCAAAGTTTTCGTGAATTATTTCAATTGTGAGACCAAAAATTCATTGAAGGCTCTGGATTTTTCAATATTATCTCTGAACAATAACATTTTCTGTAAATTTGATGAAAAATTTATCGTTTTTTTCAAGAATAATACGGCTTTCGAAGAAATGAATGAGCAAACTTTGATTAAGAGATTATATTTGAATCCCGACCCTTTGGAAAACAAATTATTTGTTGACAATTTATTTTGCTTTAAACTCATTAAATCCTTATGTCGATATAAAAATTATGAGGATTTATCTTTTCAAACCAAGGAAATGTTAGCAAAAATATTAAATAATCCAAAACTTAATGATAATATTTTAAAATATATTGTGAAATATCTGCTAGACGCATCACCAAAGAAAATTTTCTATTTGATGAAATATTACTGTTTTTTAAATGAAAAAGAGGAAAATTTTGATAAAAAACTTTCAAAAATGGATAAAATTCATGCTAAAATATGGAAACTTATGGATTTTTATGACTTCAACAAAAAGTATCAAAAAATAACCACTGAAAAAACCATTTTTTTTGAAAATTTCAATGAATATCATGAGATTTTGGAAGAAATGGATGACTATAATTATTTGTGGATTTACCTGGGTTTGAAAACGAAGAATTATGATTTTATAAGAGACATTATCATATTTAATTCGAAATTCGAAGGAGGAAAGTTGGCAAAAGTTGTTCAGAAAATATTGATTTTGGTGAACTATGAAGAAAAAAATCCAAACTTCCTTTAAAAGTTAGAATAAAAATGAGATTTAATAATCTAAAATAGCTTCCAAATAGAAATATCGTTTTTAGTTTAGAAAGAATAATTTAAAAGTTTTTTCTTTTCTTAAAATAGATGCAAAACAAAACGAAAAATTTTTATTAAAGATGAATGCAATACAAAACAGTAAATGAACAAATAAAAGTGTTTCTCTTATAATAGTACTACTCTCCAGCCTGTAATTCCATCAACACTGACAAATCACACACCTCGACTTCTTTTTTGCTTTCTCTGAGCAAAGGTTTCGGGAAAATCCTCCAATAAGATTGTTTTTTATCTTTTTCGACTTGTGGCTCTTGCCAATTTTTTGCGAGTTCAATTCCAACCTCTACTTCTTGTTTTCCAAGCCAATTTTTTACCTTATACCCTTGACTTTCAAGGCAAATGCCTTTTTTATATATAGAGAGGTCTACCAGATTAAAATCTATGAAAATTGGAGTACCACCAATCGGCCCATAAACCCCCTTGTTAACTTTCAAACAGAATGCATAAACTATTACAGTGCAATACATCTCAAAGAATGTCCAGATAACATCAACACAAAACTGCGCATCAAGTTGGCTTTCAATGCAATCAGAATCACCATGGGTTAGAGAACAGTTCATTCGAGCCAATGAGCATAGTTTGATGAGATTTGCCACAACAAAAACCATCTTTGTTAAGAAATATTTATGATGAATAACATAATCATTCTTCATAAAACCATTGTTTAGACTTTTGAGGGCGTTGAAACATTCGGAAAAAACCGCAGAAAGAATCACTGCGTTAAAAGCATAATCAGCAATTGTGGCGTCGGTCTTCAAAAAAAGAAGAATTGTGAAAAGAACCACCCATATGAGACGAATCATATCCAGATAGATGATATAGATGAATGCTTGATAGATTCGGAAGCAGAAGCAACAAGAGTTCGGGAAAAAACGCATCAGAATTATGGGTTTTGGTTGGATTTTTTAGTTAAGGATTCTTCGGGAAGCACCGAATTTTATAATCTCAAGCTCGGATGCATGATTAATAATATCATTATTACGATAACTCATGTTTCTAAAAAATAATATTTTTACGAAGAAATTATTACGCAGGAAAAACCGATGCGTCATTTGGGAACTAAAATCGCAAGAATTGTTAAAAGTTTAACTCTGCAAAAACACAAAAAAAACATTCGGTTTCGACGTATGTGCAAAAATCAAAATTATAAAACAAAATATAAAAAGGAGTGAAGGCTGAAATTTCTTTCATTTCAGCCTCTTTTTTAGGTTCAATGATCTTTTTTCAGCTTCTATCGTCTTTGCATCCATTTAATTCTCCTTTCCTTCACAACGCTTGGGTGGATCTAACATTAAACTCAAAATTTTGTTTAATAAAAACACTTTTTATTGAACCTTTTGATTGTTTTTGTCATTAAGACTCCCCTGGACTTTCTTCTTTTCCATAATTATGGGGAAACTTGGTTCCACCACCACCCCTTCAGGTTGGTCTTTCATTTTCAAGCCATAAATTTCTAAAACAATTCCTGGTTTAAAATAGACTCTGTGTGTAATATTATCGACATCCAACATTCCTTCGAAAAACTCATAAAATCCCATTTTGATTCTAAAACAGAAAAAAAAGAGGATTAATGCCCAATAGACTTCCATTATAGTCCATATCAAATCAATAAGAAAAATGGAAAAATCTTTGGAATCTTCAATATCGGAAGATTTGAAACAAAGCTTGACAAAATTCGCACCCAAATATATAGATTTTACCAAGAAATATTCACGATGTTTGTAGTAATTGGCTCGAATTAGACTCGTATTTAAACTTCTGAGAGCATAAAAGGATTGCACTAGTATGAATAGGAAGGATAAACCAGAGAGACTTATTAAAATAAGGGATTGGTTGTTGTTTACGAATATCAAGATTGTCATAAGCACACCTTAAAAAGAAAATTTAACTTGAAATATATGCGAAGAAGAAAGGAAAAAACCCCACATCAAACGAATCATGTCCAGATAGATAATATAGACGAAAGCTTGATATAATTTGAAACAAAAGCAACATTTTTTAAAGGAAGAAAGCATTAAAAGGAAAGCTTTTAATGAAAAAAATTGATTGAAAAACAACTAAATGTAATATTGATAAATAAAAAGTGAGAAAAGAAAAGGAAAATCCTTTTTCTTTCTTTTATATAGTCCTTTTTTTTGAACTAAAACAAATTTAAAAAAAAGAAATTTTTAGAAAAAAGCCAAAAATTAATGAGGCCAAAAAAATAAAAATATCAAAAATATATGAAAACTAAGGAAAAAAATTTTAATTAAAATTATGAATTGAGAATTACACTCAGATTCTATTTATTATTTCCTTTCATAAACATGGGTCAGGAATTTCATTTCATAAATAACTGGAATTTTCAAATCCACAAGGATGTTTTTTAGTAATTTGCTGGGTTTTTTTATGATTTTGGTCTTTTTGAGTGATTAGGAGTTTAATGGGATTGATAGGAAAAAGCTGACAACTGGAACAATTATAAATCGCAATGTCTGAATGACCTATTTCGTAAAGGGTTCATTGTTAGGATTCATCATAAATATTAATTCTCATAGTGGATTTTTTTTTTTCGATATTTGAAAATGAATTTTTGATTAATTTATTCAAAAAACAAAAATACTGTATTTAAAATAGGATTTTTTTAGTCTTTGTTCTTGATTGTTGATATCTAAAAATAAGTTTCTTTTGTAATTTTATCCAAAAAATGAGCGAGGGCAAATTCTTGTAAAATGAAAAAGAATTGTAAAAAATGTAAAAAAAAGGAAAAAAAAAAATAAAGAAAACATCCAACTGATCATTTTTTTAATTTTTTCAAACAATTGTAAAAAAACAAGGAAATCAATATCCAGCTGGAATCCACAGATCTTGATCTTGGGTGGTGCCTTCAGATCAGATTTTACGAGATTATGAGCAAAAAATATTTTGAGATAACCAGTTGGTTTTTTTAGAAATTTTGATTATGAGATTATGAGATAAACAAAAAACGAATATAAACGATTTATTGAAACTTTATAAAAACGATAATTCTTCTAAAATGAATATAAATAGGCATCATAAAAATCTGAAAAAACATAAAAAAAAACTTATTCAAACCTTTAAAATATGAAATCAATCACTGCCATCTTCTTAGTGTGCTTGTGCCTCGTTGTTCCAGCATTATCTCTAAAGAAGCTAACAAAAGCCAATTCGTAACAACATTTTATATTTTTTTTCTAATTTATTTTCTAATTTTTCATAGTAATTCTGGATTCCCTTCTTCAACCCAAGCTGTCAGACTATATAATGCTTACAAATCTAATTGGGTCCTTGCTCCTGAATCAGGGAATTCCTTCACCCAATGCCAACCATTGACTAATTCTCAGTCCGAATTGTAAAATTTCCTCAATGATTAATAATGGATTATAAATTAATGTTTTTTATACTAGATGGTACTTGATTCCAGTTCCAAATAGTTGGAATAATGCCTATTATATCAAATCAGCATCAACTTCTCAATATTTAGAAATTTCTGGTGGCAGTGGTCAAAACTCAGCCGCTTTGGCCTTCGCAAGTAGCTTTACTCAAAAAACTCAACAACAATTTTCAATATTTGATCCTTGTGGAAATGGAAATTATGTTATTCAGAATGTAAATTCTCTTCTCGCTGTTGCTGCTGATTGCGGGAAATTCACTTCAACAAGTGGGGCATGTGCAGTTGATCAATATGCCTATGCTGCAAGTGCAGTACATATGAGATGGACTTTCCAATAAATAAGACTGATATATTAATATAAAAAATATTGAAAACGATAAAATAGTCTTATTTCAAACAATTTAAAATTTATTTATATTTTCGAAAAAATTTAGAAAAATTAAGAAAAAAACGATATATAAGGAAAGAGTAATACAGATAAGAAAATAAGTCATTTTATAAAAAAAAAATTTCATTTTATCAATACTTTTCGCAAAATGTTTGAATGAAAGCTGTGAGAATTCGAATAATATGAAAAAATGCTTGAGAATAAACCCCAATAATTTAAGAAAAGAAAAAAATTAGACCCATAAGAACTTGGGAACGTTCAAATAAATCGTGCAAGTGAAGCCTTTTGATGACTTGAAACAACAGGTTTGAAGCTAAAATCTCATGAATGGAAAGAGGGAGTTGTCTGGAGTGAGGTCTTTTCCTTTTCAAGCTTAAAATTAATGATCACTGATGTAAATTGAATAATGAATATTATAATTTATGACTTCGAAATTTAATAAACATTTTAATTCTTAAAATTGTATTTAATTTTTTTTTAGGAAATTTGCTTTGTTTATTTAAGATAATAGTTTGATATTGATCGATGAACACCTTTTAATTTTTTTTTTTTTAGCACTGATAATGGAAATGGAGCAATGAAAATTTTTTTGGTTTTGAGTTTCTTTATTTTATCTTTCTTTTCGTTTTTTTGATAGATAGGACATCCAATTTCATAAATTTCCTCTATAATGGTCTTTTTTCCTTTGGTTTCTACATCAATGGCTCTCAAACACATATTTTGATCACCCATAAATAAGATTGTTCCTCCATCAATTGCATAGACTTTTTTCTTGACCTGGCAATAAAACACAAATGATACGGAAAGGAAATAAATTTCGAGCAATGTCCATAAAAAATCAAAAATTTGGCTTGCATTTAAATATTTTTCCAAACAATCATTATTTTCTGATAAGCAGTCGTATTTTGGTTTTATCAATAATTTAATGCCGTTCAAAAAAATAAAAGTCAATTTAAAGAAAAGGTATTTTCTATGAATTGGCAGGTCTGCTTTTTCATAGCCTGTCCCTAAACTTTTTAAAGACCATCCTGACAAAATCAAATCAAAAACAAAAGCCAAACCATCAAAAATGTAATCTCCAATTTGTGTTGATGAGTTTGAGACTAAAATTAACTCAAAAATCACCTCCCAAATAAGCCTTATCAGCTCAGCAAAACGAATGTAGATAAAAGCTAGAGGCAATGGAAAGCATACACAAAAGAATTTACAAAACCATTGAATTTTCATAGGGTTTTTTATAAATTGTAAAATGTGACCATAAGGATGATAAAAATAAAATTTTTGATATGTTATAGGAATTTATGAATTTCATTGAGGCATAAATCAAAAAAATAATTAATTTTCCAGCGTTTATGCAAATTAGACCATGAAATGATTGAAAATCGAAATAGTCACAACCCATCAAAAAGATCATCCAAGACAACCCTTATGTAATGTCAAAAATCAGAAAACAGATAATAAAATGCCTAATGCAAAAACAACACGTTTGGGGAAAATTCATTTTCTGTTTTCTGAAATTTATTCTATAAATCTCAAATAAATCGCATTTTATCATTGATGAAAATATAAATATTTTGATTTTTTATTTACCTAAAAATATAAAATAAGTGTTCTAATTTTCTTTCGCCCTAAACAATGAGAAATTAAAAAAAAAAAAACCTAATTATAAAATTTCAATAATTTTATAAATAAAAAATTTAATTTCCCAGACAAACTTTCTCTACTCCCGTTAAAAAATATGTCCGGATTCGACCGTCTTCGTTTCCCTAGGAAAATGCCCCCGGAGCTTCTCTGTCCCTTATGTTCTGAGGTCTTCAACAATCCAATCCAATGTTCCAAATGTTCTCAAAACTATTGCACGCTTTGCATCACTCAAGCCCAGTTCTATTAATTTCCAATTATCCCCCATTTTAAATTTCTTTTCTTAAAAACCAATAACATTTATTAATATTTTATAAAAAAACAATTCAGGAATTTAGGCTGCACTGAATGTATTCATGAATTGGCTCCAGTTAGCAAATTCCTCATAGATAAACTCAATAATTTGGAAATTAAATGCAAATTTTGGTACAACGGTTGCGATAAGATCCTAAAACTACCACAAATCGCCGCCCATGAGAAAAAATGTGATAAGGTTCCAGACAAAGAATTCAACGATCAAGAGGATCTCCTCTTCGAATGTCCACAAGGTTGTCATAAGCTTTGCAATCTGCCAGAAATCAAGGGAAAACATAGTTGTGTGTTCCATCTACAAGACAAAATAGTGCATTTGGATGATCAATATTCTTCTTATTTCACAAATAACATCGCCTTAGGAAAAGAAAACGATCAAATTGAGAACACATTATCCAATAAACAGGCTGAACTCAAGGTTTTAATGGCCCAAGAAAAGGAATTGACCAATGAGATGAATCGATTAGAAAATGAAAGAAATGAGAAAGTAGCAGAATTAAGCAAATATACCATTGAAACGATGGAGGAAACCTATAACAAGATCCAAGAGAATTTCGGAGAAAATCTGATGACCTATCCTTTTACGAAGGCCCAACATGAAGAATTGTTCAAGGAATTTCAAGGCAATTTGGTGAAGGACATGAATGAAATGTTGAAATTCGGACAGGAAAGCCAAAAGGAATTGTTGGAAGGCCTTCAAAAGAATCTGATGAGAGATTTAACCAATTAATCGACCCTCCAATAAATATTAGATATATTAATTTCCGTTGAAATAATATTAAAAGAGAGATGAGATGAATAAATCAATAATTAATCAATAATTGTTTTTTTTTTAATTAATTTACGTTCCTTTAAGCTTTAAATAAAATGAATACTTGCTCAGCTAAGAATTGTTATCTTCTCACGAAAACTCTCTATTCAAAGAACAAACCTGACATTTCCTGTTTTAAAATTTCTTGTGATTTTTGCAAGGAAATGACCTATTGTTGCGAGGAATGCAAGAATCTCGATTGGTTTCTCATATCCACTGATTTTTTGCTAAATATTATAAAATTTTCTAGGCAATTTTCTCATCGATTCAAATGCGGATCCCGCAAATCGCAACCGAAAAAACAACTTTCCGATTATGAGATCGTCAAAAGGAGAACCTCCTATGATGATCTCTATCAGAATGCGCCCCAAGAAATGATTCTTGGCAAAGGTGCCTTGGGGCTAGTAAAATTAGTCAAGGATACTTTGACTAACCGTCTCTATGCTCTCAAAACAGTTCTAATTTAAACTAAAAACCCTTAAATTATTTTCCCCTTTATAAAGATCGCCAAAAAAAAATTGTTTCATCATCATTTAGTCGAAAACCTCAAAAGGGAAACCCGCATCCAGAAACGTTTGAATCATCCTCACATTTTGAAACTTTATCAATATTTCGAAGATAAAGAACAAGTATATTTGGTGTTAGAATATGCACAAAAAGGCAGTTTGGGAGATTATCTACGCAAAGCTTATAGCAACTCCTCTCTTCAAAGGATCCTTCCGGAAAGAGAAGCCTTTGTTTATTTCATTCAAACCTGTTTGGGATTGGATTATTTGCATAAAAATTGCATTTTGCATCGTGACCTGAAACCAGAAAACCTGCTTTTAGATGATACTGGTAATGTGAAACTTTGTGATTTCGGATGGAGTATCGATGAGACTGTGACTTCACGTAATACGATTTGCGGGACCTTGGAATATATGGCTCCTGAAGTCCTTCAATCAAGTCCGAATCATTTTTATAATGAAGAAATCGATCTATGGAGTTTAGGCATCATTTTATATGAATTCCTACATGGGAAATTCCCTGAAGAAAACCTCAGTTTTTCAAAGGAAGTGTCGAAAACTGCCCAGGATTTAATTTCGAGACTATTAAAGAAGAACCCAGATGAAAGAATTGATATTGATGGGATTTTTGATTCGCATTGGGTGAAATGCTTTGAGAAAGAATTCGAGCTGAATCTTGAAGAAATGAGAGAAAAATATGGGAAAATTGAGGACAATTTGACTGAGAAAACTGGAGAATCAGAAAACACGAATTATACTTGTGAAAGCATTTTGGGAGGAGGAAGCACTAAGAAAATCCATAAGTTGAATAATAAATCAATGGCTTTGAATAAAAGAGAATTCAGGAATTTTTTGGAAACGAGTTCTGATGAAATTAAAATGGATTTCAGCGATGTAAGAAAATTTATAAAGGAGTTTTAATAATTTTGAAAAAGAGAGTGTCGAAATCAATAAAAAGTGCTGGAATTAGGAAATTACTTGATCAAAAACCAAAAACCTTAATCGAAATCAACATGCCAGAAAAACAAGAGAAAATCGAGGGAACCATTTTTGATAAGATTTTCGAAATGATCGGATGTGTGAAGAAAAATAACAAGGAATAATAGAAAGTTGAGGCATTTTTTTTTTTTATAAAGATTTATCATTTTGCTTCTTTTTTTCATAGTAATTAATAAAAATCATGGGATTATTTAATCCGAACACTTTGCTACTCGTTGTAGCTAAAATTTTTAAAGAGAATTTTGAAAATACATTTTTTTTACGAATTTTTTTTAATTCCTAAAGAAAATCCTAAAGAAATTCCTATAATTTTAATGAATTTGTTAGAAAATCCATTATTTTGCGAAAAGAAAGTAGCGTATTACTGCCTACAATTTTCATCGAAATCGTCAAATTTTCAAATGTTGTTTGGGTTATTTTCTCAAAAAAAAAGACATTTGTAAAACAAAAAATGATATCCCAAACCCAATTTTTTCATTTTTTGCTTCTGCAAACTTTTGTTTCTGCATGGATTAAAGAAAATTGTTCTTTATCAAATCTCAACCAAACTCTCCCCACTCAACCCGATCAAGTTCATTTCAATTTCAGTGAATTTTTTACCAGTATAGAACTATCCAATTCCACTGATGCGAAGGCTCTCGATGGCAGCAATTACAAATTCTATTTCACTCCAGGTCAAGGTTCAGATTCTGATAAATTCATGATTCATTGGCAAGGAGGTAAATTTTGCGGATATGAAGGATTGCCTATTTTAGATTCATGTTATACTAGGCTTTTTACTAGATTTGGCTCTGGAAATGACACTTTTTGGGCGGCTAATGGCACCCAAACGGTTGAATATAGTCCATCTGGGGCATTATCAAGCATGGAAGAATATAATCCTTTGTTTTGGAAATGGAATAAGGTGAAATTGTTGCCTTTGGATGGAGCGAATTTCCAAGGATATTTAAAAGAGCCTTTGGAATATAATGGGAGTAAAATGTGGTTCAGAGGATTTAATAACACAATGGCCAGTTTTGATTATCTAAGGGATAATTATGATCTTTTTAATGCCTCGGAGATTATATTATCAGGCGGATCCACTGGAGGCATTGCCGCGATGATTTGGAGTATTTATTTAAAGGATTATCTCCCGAAGAAGATCAAAATAAAGATTTATATAGACGGAAGCTTGTTTTTAGACGCTTTTAATGAAGAAACTCATTGTTATCTTTTTAGGTTCATGATGCAATCTTTAGCTGAAATAATTCAATTGAATGCTTCGGAATTATATGGCAATTGTCAATATAAAGACGAAGATTTTTGGAAATGTCTGATGATAAAATATATTTATAAAGCCATTGATTATCCGGTTTTCATTTCAAACGCCCAAACAGATGTTAGCGAATTAGTGGAATTAATGAGCATCACTTGTTTTTTGGCAGGCGGGCCTGAATTTTGCAACAATTCTGATCGAAAAAGAATAGAAAAAGTTAGAGAACTCTTCTTAACGGAAGCTATGAAAATGAAGAAACAGAAACCAAATTGGGGTTTTTTTCTGAGATCTTGTTTCGAACATAGTCTGAATTTTTCTTGGGCATGGTATGGACATTCTATGGATGTTTTCAATGCTGAAAATCAAAGAATAAGCAATTTGAGAAATGCTTTATATGGATGGTATTTGGAAAAAGAAGATCTTAACCATTTCATTGATTTGATCGATTGGTTACATAATCCAAGATGTGTATATTTATTGGAATAATTATACCTTTGTTTATTTGTCAATTATTGTAAAAATTATTAAAATTATATGATTTTCCAAAATTTTTTCTTTATTAAAAGATTTCATCTATTAAACAAATGATAAAAAATATAATTCATTAATAATTAATTATCCTCTTCCGTCCGATTGGTTTCGCAATAAGGCTCCTTCTTCTTTATTATGGAAGAACAATTGCAAGAATTAGCCAATAACTTCAAAATTCTCCTCATATATCCTTCCTAAAAGAAAAAATATATCACATTTATAATAAAATCAATACATTTTCCACTTTTTTCGGCTTTAAAGTAAACGGCGAACTCGCCTTTGAACTTTTATTCGATTTCATCAAAATTCCACTTAAAACGCTTTCTCCTGAATGTTCGCTGATTCCATCTTCTCCCACGAAAACTTTAGAAAAAAAACTTTTGATTTTTTCTCGAAAAAATTTTGAAAATATTACATAAAGTTTTATTTCTTTGAAGGTTCAAATAGGCTGAATTGGCAGTGATTTCACTATTTCTTCTCGCAGGCTTTTTGAATTGAACACTGATATCGCTGCCATCATCTTCACTTTCGTCTTTTGGTATTGAGACATTAAATTCCTTCAAATCAATTTTGATTTCGAAGCCATAAAAGGTTTGATATTTTAGAAACCAATCAGATTGGAAAATCTCTTTAAAATACCATCGAAATTCCTTCTTTTTTTCTAAAACGCCTTGGAAAAGCTCCACCAAATCATCAGAAATATAATTTCCAAAAGGCACTTTTTCTTCCTTCATTATTTTCTGACAAGTTTCATAATTAGTCACTCCTCGAAATGGATGAATTCCATGAACTAATTCATATAAAATCAAGGCTATATTCCATATATCAGTCGCTGGATGAGGCATATTCCGCTTGATTAATTCAGGCGATTGATCCTCATAAATCGGAATCTCTTCCAAAGAATCCAACCAAAAATAATTCAATTTCAAGACTTCTTCTGATTTAAAATAAAGGTTCTTCAACTAAAGACAAATTATAGAAAAAGACTTCTTTCAAAGAAAATTACATTGATTTTGCCATGGAAAATCTTCTTCCGATGCAAATAATCCACCACGAGACATAATTGATAGAAAACCAGAAACGCTTCTCTTTCATAATATCTTTTCTTCTCCTTTTCGAACAAAATGCGGAAATTCCCGCCACAAATGTCATCCAATATCAAATATATGCCACTTTCATCCTCGAAATAATGATGCAAATTTATTAGATTCGGATGTTTCAATTTCCGAATCTCTCGAATTTTCCTTCTTAAACTTTCTTCTTCCCCTTCATTTAGTTCCGCTTTAAAAATCTATCATTTATGAACCATTAGAAAAAGAATTTAAACGAGGAATTTGAAAAAAATGAAAAAAACACTGTTTTCATTGAATATGCTCGTTTCGTCTTCTTATCCTTTACGAATTTCATCGATTTCAAGAAATCCTTTGAGAAATTCGCAGATTTCTTCTTCCGAAGCTCTTGAATCTCATAATCGTTGAGTTTCTTTTTGATTTTCTGAGCTTTTTTCTCTAGATCGAGACTGATTCTTCGTTTTCCAGGCGATATCGGTGCATTGGACATTTAATAAATAAGAAACTGGTATTTTGTGGGTATTATGTTTAAAAATATATTAAATTTTCTTAATTTCGCGTTTATGTATTAACAAGAATTCCCTTTTTTCCTTTTCCCAGCCCAATTTCTCATAAAATCTCTTCAAATGTAAGCAATTTTTCCCGCATTTTTCATGTTTCCTTTCGAATTGAGCCACAAATTCCTTGAATTCCTCATAATAAGGCTTTTCATCGACATTCATCTGTCGCAATAATTCCTTATTCCTATCATTTTTCTCTAAATTCCGATATATTTCAATCAATTTCTCCTCCTGAATATCGGGTTTCTCCTTTACTTTCGAAAAATCGATTTTCAATAATTGCAATTGATTATCTGAGTTATTTCTCTTATGTTTTTCAAGATTCAAACTTGTTTGATCTTCAAAGAAACTTTTGCTTTCAGTTTCATTGAAAAACTCACGAATTTTATCTCTATCGAGTGTTTTCATCTCAATATTTGTTGAAATATCTTTTCTTTTCTGAGTAAAAAAAGGGTTTTCATATCGATTCTTAATGGAAACGCTAGGGAATAGCTCAGAATAGGTGTTTTCAAGTTCTGAAAATGAAGGCTTTTTCGTGGAAACTCCGGCTTCTGTTAAAAGGTTCATTTGTTCATTGATGAGACTATTGATTTTCGATTTATAGGAATTTAGTCTGTTTTTATTATTTAAAGTCTTTAATGAAGGAAGTTTGTTTTCTGAGGAAATCAAAAGTTCAGGGTTTCTTTCAGAAGACTTTTCAATGGATTTGAGAGGAGTGAAATGGATAATATTAGGTATTGAATAGAAATCTAAGGTTTTCTTGGATGTTTCAATGGAAAGTTTCAAGGATTTCATAGGTTTTGGTGTGAAAAAAGTGGATTCATTGGGTTTTATCAAGGGATTTAATTGGGAAATGAAGGAATTAGGGGGACTATGTTGTAGAGGTTGCGATTTCTCGTTTTTTGACAATAAAATGTTCAATTTTCGTTGGATTTTTGTCGAAGATAAATGATTTTCCTTCAAAAAGGATAATTTCGGTTCTTTGGATTCTATGGGGATTTGTAAATTAGATTGAAATGATGAGGTTTTCTTGATGTTTTCAGGCTTGGGATAAAGGATATTAGAGGTTTTATTGAGGTTTATTTGTGGTGGATCAAATTTTTCAGGGGATTTTGGATTTTGAGGCAGAGATTCTTGATTTGGAGGGGATTTTAAGGCGATTGAATCGATTTTAGGGGGTTTCGTGAGGAAGAGTTTCTCTTTATTTAGAGAATCGCGTTCTTTTTTCCTGGGGGTTTTTTGCGGAAGGATTTCGACTTTTTTCTCTTGAAATTCTGGAAGTTTCGTTGATTTCGTTCTATTCGATTCAATGGATTCTATCTTTTCATGATTTTTCTCATAGTCTTCATTTAATTTCTCTTCTTTTTTTTGAGTATTTTCCTTAATATTTTTTTCCTTAATATCATTTTCATTTTTGTTATTTTCCTTTTTTTTATTTTCCTTTTTATTATTTTCCTTTTTGTTATTTTCCTTTTTGTTATTTTCCTTTTTATTATTTTCCTTAATATTTTCCTTTTTATCATTATTTTCTTCGATTTTTTCGATACTAATTATTCTTTTCTCAATAATTCCATGTTTTTTTCCTTCCAATTCCTTCAAATTCACTTCTTCATTATTCTTCTTCATTTCTTTCCTCTTCTTTTCTTTAGTCTCAATCTTCGTTTTTGCCAATTTCTCAAACATTTCCCTTTCTTTTTCATTCATCATAGCGCTTCCACGCTTATAAACCTTCTCCAATTGAATTTTTTCCTCAATCGTCTCATTTTTAAAAGGAATCGAACTTCCTCTTCTAATGATTCCCATATTCTTATTTTCGCTATTATCATTATTAATATTCATAGTTTTTTCTTCATCCATCAAAGATCTTAAAGCGGCTCTTTTCTTATCGATTTTCTTAATAAGATCGCCTTGAAAAAGGGCCACTTTTTGGAGATTTTCCTCTTTTAAAGAAACTCGAGAAGGGGTTTCTCCTGGGAAAAAGAAGCTTTTTCTAGGCTCTGAAGTGAAAATAGCTGAGGAAAGCTCATCTTTATAATCTTTCACCTGTTTTTTGGATTCTTCAAAACGATCTTCTAAAGCCTTATTGGTTTTTTTCAATTCTTCGATCTCATGACGATATTTCTCCAATTCATCATTTTTATTCAAAAGAAATTGAGAAACAGCCATATTTTCCTTTTTTTCCTGTAATTCATTAAGAATCTGCTTCAATTCTCGGATCTTTTCCTTCTTTTTCTCCAATTTCTCCTCAATTAAACCGAATTCCTGGCATTTCTCATGAAAATCCTTTTGAAGTTTCGCCTGTTTCAATTGGGAATCCTGCAATTCGCATTGGATTTTTAATGAATTTTGGGTTAAAACCCGCATTTCTTCTATTTTTAGAGTTTTTTTCTCGAGTTCAGCTGTCATTTTTTCGATTTCATTAATAAAACGTTGTTTTTCCTCCTCCAAAGTCTGGATTTTTATCAATAAAGTCATTGGAACATCTTCCATTTTCTCAGTCTAATCAAAGAAATCATCATTTCTTAAGAAAAAGTCTTGAAAATTACTTCAGTTTCCTTATCTAATTTGACCAAAAATGTCATCCTTTTCTTAATCTGAGCCGAAAGCTTTTTTTTTACTTCTATTTGTTCTTTAATAGAGATTTTAGAACCACCATCCGATTCAGAGTCTATGGTATTTAAAGTGCCTAAAGGCATCAAACTGCCACTATCTATGTTCTTTTTAAGCTCATCTATTTAGTAATTATTAGAGAAATCTAAATATTTTTATGAATTTTATAAGGACCTTCTATACTAGTTAAACGATTGCCTTGATTGATCATTTTCCCATAAATAAGCTTCAATTTCTTCTTTGCACCAGAATAACACAAATTCGCAGTTTTTTCCATTGGATTCTTCAATATTGCCTGGATTTCCTTATAATCCTCATCATTTTCCTGTTTCGTCATTTCCTCTTTCAAAGTTTGTTCGATTTTCGCTGCTTTTTCCTTTACTTTCTTCAATAAATAACTCATCTCAAATGAATCTTCTTCTTTTTCTATGGTTTTCTGAGCTAAATAATCATCCATTGATTCTAAGACCTGCTTCTCGAATTCCCGTATGCTTTTTTCCATGGATTTGTCTTCACTTTTCTTAGATATTAATGAATTCCTCTGATAAATAATGGTTTGTCTTTGTTTTTCATTGGATTCCGCCATGATTTTTTCCTTTCGGACCTGCTTCAATACAGCTTCTTCCAATTCTAGCTTGTTTTTCTCCAGATATCTCACTTTATCTCGAAATTCCTCCATATGTCTTTGTTTTTCCCAGGCCATTTCCCGCAATTCTCTGATTTCCTGTTTAAATCCGTCGATTTCTTCTCTTTGATGTTGGATTTTCTGTTTCAAAAACATATGTTTTTCAGCCAAAGCCTCTTGTGGATCCAGATTATATAAATCCTGTTTTTTTTGAGGGGTGACTGGTTTCTTAATAGAGGATACAGCATTATGAATAGAGAACTCCAAAAGAATTTTGGTATGAGAAGAAAAACACACAGCCACCTGCTTAAAAACGTAAGCTAATGGCATAAAATCGCTATCTTTTAGAAGGAATTCCAACTCATCAGCACATAAATCATAGATTTTCTTAGCCTGTTTATGATGAAATAAAAACTATAGGAATAAGTTTAGATAAGAACTTGATGAAAAGATTTTGATGGGAGAGATCCTGAGGATTAAAGGAATGAAGAGAGGTTTCTGTTTTTTTTAGCAGGGCGCGGATTTTCGCGAAGTTTTCTATAGATCTGAAAAAAATTACTGGGAATTTATTAAGAGAGAGGAAAAAAAACAAAGTACTCAGAAGTCTGAAATCCGGAAGTTTGCATTATTCGAAAAATATAAATACAAGAATATATTTTGGAATTACAATATTGTCACAAAGTTAAGGGAATAAATTTTGATGAAATGCTGAAAACGATTAAAAAAAATGAAAATTTCTTCTTAAAAAATTTAGTTTTTTTTATGGAAATTTGCAGATTTATTTGGAATTTAAATCATGAAAAATAAAACAGATGATCAGATATTTGTTAAAATGATGAAAAATTCTGTGTTTTCATTGCATTTCATGAAAAAAAGTCAATTTTTTTTTTTTTAATTCATTTATTACAAATACATATTCCAAAATAATGTGTTCTAAAAAATTTTTCGTCTATTTTTAAAAATCTATTATAAAAACCTAAAAAATTTCTCATTCAATTTTTTTTTGTTAATTTACTGGCCAATTGCCAAAAGTGGGCTGCTTTAGTG